>Ga0207969_100248_pt1 | contig 30533 bp, 22 predicted proteins | sample LakWasMet25_LOW6_2_FD_183869 | JGI IMG/M metagenome (GOLD analysis project Ga0207969, IMG submission 183869) | Freshwater sediment methanotrophic microbial communities from Lake Washington under simulated oxygen tension - Sediment Metagenome... | ecosystem: Environmental > Aquatic > Freshwater >... | reverse complement strand
CGCCGGCGGGCTCGCCGGCCGGCGTGAGCGGAATCGCTCTCACCGCCACGCCGCCCAGACGGAGGGCGTCGGTCCAGACCAGCATGACGGCGCCGTGCGAGGACGCGAGCGCGAGGTTGGCGCTCCGACCGGAGCGGGGCGCGGCCAGGGGTCCGGGCGTCGCCCGCGGCCGCCCGTCCGCGTCGGGCGCGAGCCTGCCCGCCCGGCGCCGGCGGCCGAGCGCTTCGACCAGCGGGTGGCGCGGGGCCTCGCCGACGCCGGCGTCGCGTCGGGCGGGCGACGCGCATCGGTTCATGCACAGGGTCGTGAGGGTCTCGGCGCGCGCGTTCGCCGAGTTGCTGGGCGTCGCGCCCGAGACCGTGTCGCGGTGGGAGAACGGCCAGCGGGCGGTGGACCCGACGGTGCTGCGGGTGGCGACGTTCGACCGATTCGCGGGTCGCTCGACGAGCTGCGCCGTCCCCGCCGCGCACGCGCTCGGCGGCGCAGTGGCGCCGGGCCGGATCGAGGCGCCTGCGGTGGTCCTGGATCCGTGACCGCAACGCCGTCCTTCGTGAGAGGGGCCCGTCGAGCGGGCGCGGGCACACGGTCATGGGGCCGGGAACGTTGGGCAGTTGGACCACGGGGATCGAGGGCCTTGCCAGGGCTCACGACGAGGCGGATCAGAAAAACCTACACTCCGGTGAAAGTTGGTTTCGCTTGAAAACAGGCACTTACACCATCCCTGTCAACGTGGGTTGGATGGGTCTGGATCACCCACGGAGAGTCCTGTCATGCGGCGACCGACTCGACCCTGGCGACATATCGCCGACAGAGGTGCTTCCAGAAGCTGGGAAACCGGTCGCTTTGGTGGATCGCGCGGAGCGTGAGGACGTTGGCGAGTCCCTCCTCCCGCCATCGCTGGCCGCTGCGCTTGGTGCGGATACCGACGACGGACTTGCACGTGCCCTCGGTGGCGCCGCTGCCCACGGGCAATCCGCGCGCTCGGAGCGAGGCGTAGCGCATGCGGCCTTTGTTGTTCCGAAGGTAGACGAGGTGCGGCCAGAGCTTCTCCGCGGCGTCGGGATCCAGCTCGCCATACGCCTGCACCAGCCAGCTCTCGATCTCGTCGATCGCGTCATCGCGCACGTCCAGCGATGCCTGCCACCGCTCGTAGCGCGACGGGGTCTCGGTCGAGGTCGGCTCCACGATCTGGAGTGCCGCCCCGAGGCGCTCGTTGAGATGAAACCGGTCGATCGCCTCGCACCACGTCGACACCGACGCCTCGCCCATCAGCGCATCGGTCACGACCGTCCACAGCTCGGGCGCGCCGTCCTGCACGACGCCGACCGCCATGCGCGGGGACTGTCGCAGGGCGGAGCGCAGGTCCGCGAGCAGTTGCTTCATGATCCGCTCGGAGCCCTCGCTCGCCGTCGCGGCGTACTTGCGGGTGACCAGCGCCTCGCCGACGTCGTTGGTGAGCGTGATGGTGCCCACGTAGGCCATGCGCCAATGGACGTCGATGGGAGCGGGTACCGCCCGCACGTACGGCGCGCGCCGGACCTTGCGCGGCGCCGCGGGCGACGCGTCCTCCGCGCGATCCTCGGCCATCGGCACGGTCGTTCGATCGAGCCCGATGGAGGCGGCCACGGTCCCCTCGGGGACGTGCTCTGCCTGCCGTACGTACGACTCGATCCGAGGCGAGGCCGCGATCGCCTCCTCGCCGATGCGCCCGGCCATGCGTTCCATGGTGGCCCGCGACGGAACGACCCGGTGCGAGGCCGCGAGATCCTCGGCGTGGCTGCGCAGGTCGTGCTTGGCGTAGCCCAACGCGATCGAATGCGAGAGTGCGGGCGTGCCCCGCTCGACCAGGCCCGCGTCCAGGTCGAGCGGTACGACGGTCGGGCCGTTGTGCTCACCGGTCTGCCGATAGGTCGCGCGCCGCACCTTCAACGTCCCGCACAGCGAGTGGTAGGTGCTACCACCGACGAACAAGCCCACGGAGGCAGCGCTCTGGCTGATGCTTCCGGGCCGCCTCCCGCGGTGCGCCGTCAAGGCGCTCCTGCTGGGCTGCGGGCATACAGACGACAAAGTTCTCTTGAGTCGATGGGGTCGCGCTCCCCCAAAATTCCCGGCACCCTGGTCACGCTTGCGAGTGGACGTGATGTATGTTCGTGCAACTGGCGCGGTAGGATCATCCTAATAAGCTCGGTCGGACGCTGAACGATGGCGAGACCGATGACGACGGCGGGGCGCGGCACGGAGGTCGGTGATGCCATCGTTCGGAACCTCGTTCCTGTCTTCACGCGTACGGCGGACTCGTGCCGCTCGGGAGGGATGTTGGTCGCGTCTCGCCGCGCGCATTCCGTCGGCGTGGAGCCCGATCATCCGCCGGTGCCTGCTGGCCGAATTGCACTGGCTGATGGCAATCGCCCTCGTGCTGATGGCTTCCGAGTCGCGCGCCCAAGAGGTGCCTTCAGACGCGAACTGCACGAGGCTTGAGCAACTGCCTCCGGGAGACCCGCTACTCTCGCCCCGGGATTATCTCGCGCTCGTCGAGGCGGCGGCCGGCGAGGTGTCCAGGGGCGAGGCAGGGTGCGGGGCCCAGGTGGTTTGGGCGTACGCCAGTCAGGGCCAGTTCGGCCGCGCTGACGAGGTCGCGCGAAGCGTAACGCGTCGGTTTCAGGGGATCCCTGCCGTGCGCTGCTTCGCCGCCTTCGCCGTCCTTGGACGCGAGTCGCGTGAGGCCAGCATCACGGCCCGAGGGGCTGTTGTGGCTTGCGAAGAGAGGCCCGGATTCCGACAGGCGCTCGCGGACCTCGCCCAGTGTTCGGTGCTCGGTGGTCGCGAGGTGAACCTGGCGGTGATTTCGGCGCTCCGAGACGTCGCGCTTGTATGCCGTGACTCAGGGCACTTGCAGGCCATGCTGGTCGCTGTCGCCCAAGAGATCGCTCCCGAACTTCGCGTCCCCTCGCTTACGAATCTCCTGGATCGGCTGCGGAACGAACGGCTCCCCTTCCGCCTGACCGACGCGGTTCTTATTCAGCGGACTAGCCAATGGCTCAACGCCAACGCCCCGGTGGGAACCGCGGCGTTCGTGCGCGAGCGCACGCGCGACCTCCTTCAGCGGCTACAGGCGGCAGGGGAACGGCGGGCGGAAGGCGCGCCCATGGGCCTGTCAACCCTCGTCGCCGCGCGCGCCCTTCTGGGCGCGTCTGGCCGCCTCGCGGGCGCCGATCCGGCCGCTTACGGAGTAATGATCGAGGACCTGGAGCTGGTGCAGGGCCTGGGGTTGCTTGCGCAGCCCGAGGTATCGGAAACAGCGGCGACAATGCCCTTTGCTGTGCTCGCAGGCGCTCCGCTCCCCTCCGAGGCGCAAGCTCGGTTGCGCACGCTTCGTGGGCGCATCGCCGAGCACACGTCGCCCTTGATGTGCCTCGTGCGGTTGCGCCTCGCCATGGCGAGCGAGTTCCGCGCGGACGGCGAGCATGACTGCGAGCGAGCGCGGCGCCTCACGTCCGCGACCGCGGAGTTTCTTCGCTGCGACGGGGTCTGCGCCCTCCCGATAGATCGATACGTCAACGACCTCCGGGCGGCCTCGCAGGAAGGGCTCGAGTCGGCGCGGATCTGTTCCACCGGGGCGACCCTTGGCGACGAGTTCGATCGGGTGCTCGACGCCCTTCGGCAGGGCGTGTGCCCGCGGGTCGCCTCCGTGGAGGTAAATGCCCCCGCTTCGGCGGGCCCCCGTCCGGGAGTCTCCAGATGAAGCCGCGGCTTCCGCTGCTCGTCCTCGCGCTCTGCCTGGGAACCGCATCCGTCGGAGCGCAGCCTCGTCGTGGCCCACCGCGGCCGCAGGGAAGCGGCGGGCGTGCGGCGCCACGGCAGGCGACTTCCCCAAGACCCGCGACCCCGGCGCCGTCCACGGCGCCGACGGATTCGCCGATCATGCGCATCACGCGGCTGTTCCGGCTCGCGGTCGCCGAAGCCGACGCGGGCTCTTGCGAGAGCGCACGACTGGCGCGCGAGGTCTGCTCGACCATCCTCGCGTACGCCGAAGACGTCTGTCGGATCTCGGTGGGCGTCGTCACGCTCGGAGGGGGCGGGGCGGAGGAGGGGGCCGTCTTCAGCGGCCCCGAGCCGGTCCCGCTCCCGCCGGCCCTCGGCACCGCGATCCGCTTCTGCGGGGGTGTCCTTCGGGCGGCGGGCGTCACCCCGTCGGCGGCGGCGGCCTGCGGTCCGCTCACGGGTGGTGGAGGGGACGCGTTCGCGATCGCGCGGGTCGCTACGGGGCCGATCACCATCGCTTCCGCCGTGGCGCACTACGAGGAAGGATTGCGCCGGTGCGAGTCGACCGGAGCGGAGCCTTCGTCACCGCTCCCCGCCGTGGCGCCCAACCTTTCTGAGGGAAGTCCCCGGCGGCAGCAAGGCCCGGCGCCCAGCGCGGGTACCGCCCGGCGCTTCTCGATCGGGTTCGACCTCGGCGCGGTCCTGCCTGTCGTCCCCGACCTCTACGACCGGCTCTACGGCCCGGTCTGCGTCCTCGACCTCGGGGCGCGGGTTTCGGCGGCGCGATGGCGGTGGGAAGCGCACGTGATGGCGCTCGGCGCGATTGCGGAGAAGACGACTTTCAACGGTGCGGAGCAGCGGCAGGACCTGTACGGGTTCGGCGTGCGTGCGGCCGCGCTCGTGGCCATCAGTTCTCGCTCTCCGTGGGAAGTGCAGCTCGGTCCCGAGGTCGGCTACATGTTCCTCCAGCGGGAGTTCGCGCGCCAAGACTTGCCGGCCCCCGTGCCGGAGCGGCAGCACGGCCATCATCTTCTGCTCGGCGCCGTCGTCGGCGTCGAGCGTCGGCTCTGGCCGTCGGTTCCGACGTCGGGCCGCAGCGTGTCGGTCACGCTCGACGTGGCGGCGGACTACGTGCTCCTCAGCCTGAACGACGAGCTGACGCATTCCGCCCAGGTTCGGCTCACGGGAGGTGTCCGCTATGAGCTCTGATCCGCAGAAGTGGCTCGCGCGATGCGCTCTGCCGATGCTCGTCGCCGCCGTGTTCGCCGCGCTGCCCCAATGCGGCACCTACCGGACAGGCTCCGAGGAGGCTCCGGCGCAGCGCCCGTTGATCGATGGGCGTGCCGAGGCGCAGACGCCGACACGAGACCCCTCGGCGATGTGGCCGGCGGAGCCCTTGCCGACGGGCGTGGTGATCGGCGAGAGCGGGGCCCGCGCGCGCTACCTCCGCGATTTCCTGCTCGTCCGGCCGCTGAACGACGCGGGCCTGCGCGCGCTCCTGCAGGCCTACCCCTACCTCTCCGTATCCCCGCGCCTGCGCTTCGAGACGCCCGAGGGCCCCGTCGACTTTCCAATCGCCGACCGCGTGCTCTCGCTCGACGGCAGCACGCGAGAGGAGGCGAACGACGTGCTCGTCCGGATCGACTGGTCGGCCCTCGACCCGCGGACCCTCCAGGGGGTCGAGCCCGCGTCGCTTCTCCACGAACGCCTCACCTTCGGCGACGAGCAGGCGCTCGCTCTGGTCCGGCTCGTCGTCTGGATCGTCTCGCACGACTCCGACAAGGTCGCGGGGGTGCAGCCCGTCGCGACCGTGGTCGTACCCCCGCGTGGGGGGCCGACGTCCGGCTGGGATGCGGGGCTACCGGACGACGACGGATTGCGGCGCGGGCGCTACCCGATTACCGCCGGTGAGGAGGGCTTCTGCCCATGCCTGACGCGGGAACGCGAGCCCTACACGTACCTCACCCCGCGCGTCATTGAACTCCCCGGGGCGTCCGGCCGCGTCGACGTCGACTGCGCCGAGCAGGCGATCCTCTCCGGCCGCAACCTGCTCCTCCTTCGGGCCGCCACCGTCTCGGACATTCACGAGAGCGGCGCGGGCGGGGATGAGGGCAACATCCGCCTCTGGATCGTTCCCGAGGAAGACTTCCCGATTCGATTGCCGGGGTGGGAGCCATCCCTGATCCCGGGCGTGGTCCTCCCGTGGGGGGTCGGGGTCTTCATCGGCCGGAGCGGTCAGTTCGAGCACTCGGTGCCGCCGCACGCGCACGAGTCATCGCTGCGCGGGCAGTACCGCGTCGAAGGCAACAACTTCTGCGAATGGACCCGCCACGGAATCCCCCAGACCCTGCGGTATTCGCAGAGCGGCGAATGGCCGTGGCGTACCCAGACGGCTGATGAGCGGGTCGGCGCGCTCGTATACGAGAGCGACGAGTGCCAGTGCTGGTTCATCTTCTGCGTCTGCAACCCCGACGACCTGATCGACGTGCTGCCCATGACACGTGGGGAGACCACGCACGGCACGCAAGCCTTCCGCGAGCACGAGGGGGTGCAATTGTCCTTCGAGACGCTCGCCGAGTGCCGCAACGACGGCGCGGAGGTTTGCGACGGCCTCGACAACGACTGCGACGGCCAGGTCGACGAGGACGACCCCCAGGTCGGGCGGGAATGCGCGCCCGCAGGACGCCGAGTCTGCACGATGGGGCATTACGCCTGCGTGGAGGGCCGTCGACTTTGCCGGGGGGCGATCGAGCCACAACGGGACGTTTGCGACGGCCTCGACAACGACTGCGACGGCCAGGTTGACGAGGACGACCCCCGTGTCGGCGCGGCATGCGGCGACGAGGTGGGGGCGTGCAGCGCCGGCCGACTCGCGTGCGCCGTGGGGCGCGTCGCCTGCGTGGGAGGGACCGCGGCGGCGACCGAGATCTGCGCCAACGGGCTCGACGACGATTGCGACGGCGGTGTCGACGAAGTTCCGTGCGTGTGCGCGGACGGGGAAGTCCGCCCCTGTGGCGTCCGCCAGGGCGTGTGCAACGCCGGCACGCAACGCTGCGACCGTGGCACCTGGGGGGCCTGCGTAGGCGCGGGCCGCCCGACGGCCGAAGTCTGCGACGGCCAGGACAATAACTGCAACGGCGCGACCGACGAGGGCTGCGGCTGCGCCTCTGGCGCGGCGCGACTCTGCGGCAGCGGCTCGGGGGGCACCTGCGTCGCGGGCACGCAGCGCTGCCTCGCGGGCGGCCTATGGGATGTGTGCCGCGGCAACGTCGAGCCCTCGGTCGACGTCTGCGACGGTCTCGACAACGACTGCGACGGGGTCGTGGACAACATCGGCTACGGGCCGTGCGTGTGCGCGGACGGGGCCGAGCGTCCGTGCGGCGCGAGCGTGGGCGAGTGCCGCCTTGGCGTGCAGCAGTGCGACCGAGGCCACTGGGGCGTGTGCTCGGGCCGTGGACCGGCGGAGGAGGGGACGGCTTGCGACGGCCGGGACAACAACTGCAACGGCTCGACCGACGAAGGACTCCGAAACCTCTGCGGCAGCTGCGGCCCCGAGCCAGCTGAGGTGTGCAACCTGCGCGACGACGACTGCGATGGCTTGGTCGACGAGGACAACGCCCAGAACAACCTCGCGTTGCGCAACGCTTGCAACGGGTGCGGCCCGACCCCTGCCGAAACCTGCGACGATGCAGACAACGACTGCGACGGGAGCGTCGACGAGGACCTTCCGAATTGCGGGGTCTCGTTGGCGTTGAGCCGCTTCGAGGTGGGCAACGGCGCGAGCACGTCGGCGACCATCCCCCGTCCCGCCATGGGCACCGTGGTGCCGCTGGTGATGGTCGACGAATACCAGACCGCGGACGACGACGACTTCGAGTACGCCGCCACCTGGACGGTCGGAGTCGGCGACGTCCGCTTCGACCTACAGACGGGCATGGGAAACGGGGGCTCGCGCGTGATCGGGAACTTCGCGTTGATTGGGCTCGGCGCCAACGGCGCCGCCTCCGCATTGCCTTTCGATATCCACCAGGGCGACAGCGTGCGCGCCCTCGGGACGGTCCGAACGGCGTCAGGGACCGTGCCGGCCGTGCCCTTCTCCTTCGTGCGCTCGTACCTGCCCAGCACCGACGACGACTACGCTTTTAGCCTGTCTCCTGAACGGTCGGGCGTGGACTGGCGCTTCCTCGGCACGGGGTTCGACGGCAACGACGAGAGCGTCGCGCAGGGAACGGCGTGCGGGTTCAGGTTCCCCGCGTCGGTGCTCGTCGACTCGCTCGAGGAAACCGTCCTCAACGACCAGCCGCGTGTGCTTCGGTGGCACGATCTTAGGGGGCGCGCGCTTGGCGACTTCGGGCGCGTCGCGCCGTTGACGGCCGTCGAGGCGTACACCCCCGCGGGCGACGACGACGCGTCCTGGGCGATCCGGTGCCGCCGGGACGGGACTGATGTGGTGTGTGTTGTGCAGGTCGAGGGGGGCAACAATTCGTCTTCGGTGCGCATCCGCGCCCTCCTCCTCGGCGGAGGCCTCAGGTGAGGCCCGCCCCGACGGGCATGGGCATACTCTTGCTCCTGCTGCTTCCAGTTGGGGAGGAGGTAGGCTGCGTGGACGACCCGGCCTGCCTGAGCGACCGCGACTGCCCGTCCGTGAGCGTCTGCGTGCGAAGCAGGTGCGTCGCCCTGGGCGCCGCCTGCGACGACGCGCGGCGGTGCCCTTCCCCCGACGTCTGCAGCCGCGGGGCGTGCATGCGCCCGGGGCGCTGCCGCGATTCGGTCCAGTGCGGTCCGAGTGAGGCCTGCGTCGGCAATGTGTGCCTCCCCTCCCGTTGTCAGAAAGGGAGCTGCCCCGCCGGCACGACCTGCGATCCGGACCTCGGCGTCTGCGGCCTGTCGCCTTGCACCGACGACCACGAATGCATCTCGCCCTGGATCTGCGATTTGGTGGTCCGGCAGTGCCGACCAGCGGGTGAGGTGACGGCAGTCGAGCGCTGTGACGGCCGCGACAACGACCTCGACGGCGTGGTGGACGAGGGTTTTGAGGTCGGAGCGAAATGCGAAGTCGCCGTGGGGGCCTGCCGCCGAGAGGGACGGCGCGCCTGCGCGCCGGACGGAGCAGATACGAACTGCGAGGCCGTGCCGGGGACGGAGTCGCCCGAACGGTGCGACGGACTCGACAACGACTGCGACGGCGAGGTCGACGAAGACTTCCCGGACCTCGGCGCGCCCTGCGTCGCCGGGCGCGGCGTATGCTCCCCGGGCCGAGTGGGCTGCCGTACGGACGGGAGCGCAACCGTTTGCGGCCCCGAGCCAGACGCGGGCGCCGCCGCGGCCGAACGGTGCGACGGACTCGACAACGACTGCGACGGCGAGGTCGACGAAGACTTCCCCGGGCTTGGCCTGTCCTGCGTCACGGGAACGGGCGCCTGCCGAGCCGTCGGGCTTCTTCGATGCGACGGCCGGGGGAGCGGCGCGGAATGTGCCGCGGCGCCGAAGGGCCCAACGGAGGAGCGATGCGACGGCCTCGACAACGACTGCGACGGCGAGGTCGACGAAGGCCTCGCGGATTGCCGCCTTTGAGGCCAATAGCACTACTGTCCCGAAGCGAGCCGAAGCGGCGTCTGGCCGCCGGCCACAGCGCGTCCGTCCTCTGGTGGAAACGCCCGCAGGCAACCGGGGCACCTCGGCAGGAATCGCTCAGTGGTCCGACGTCCGAGGCGCAGGCGCATCGTGGGCACCGAGTGGGGCTGGTGCCGGGCGGGCCGGTCGGCGGTACGGACCAGCGGCTGATCGGCGGGATGGGAAGGGGGGGAAAGCCACGCACCGTTCCGCGATCAACAGGGCGTGGCAGCAGAGCGCCAGGGTCACGTGGTGGTTCCACCCCGGCCAACTTCGACCTTCGAAGTGGTCGAAGCCGACTTCATTCTTGAGTTCCGAATGAATGACTTCGATTCGCCATCGCTCCTTGATCGTCCTCACGACGACCGTGCGCGGCGTGTCTCCGGGCAGGTCACAGAGGTAGAAGCGTTGTGGCTTCGGCTCGCCGTCCCGCCACTCGATCACCAGCCACTCCTGGGGCGTGCTCTCCGTCGGCTCGGCCCCCTCGCGGGTCACGCAGACCCTCAGAAACGCGAAGCGCGCGCTCAACTCCTGCCGCTCGCTGCCGAGGCGCCAGGTCATCCGACGGAAGGCCGACGGCTCGGTCATCGCGGTGTACTCCGCGACCGTCATCGGCTCGGTCCAGACGCCCTCCGTATCCCAGACACGCTGTGTCCCGTGAACACCCACCGCATAGCGGAGGCCGACCTCTCGGCACCAGTCCCGCAGCTCCCACAATCGACCATAGTCGGCATCGCCCAAAAGCACCTTGCCGAGTGGGACGCCGTCCGCGTGAGCGGCCTTGAGCATCGCCAGGGCGATCTCCCCCTTGGTCTGGAACGCCTGACTCTCGGGGATGCGCGCCTCCTTCCGCCGGACTGGGTCCTGGATCCAGCTCTCGGGCAGGTAGAGCGACGCATCGATCGGGACCGCGTGACGGGCGGTGTAGACCGCCATCGTGACGGCGATCTGGCAGTTGGTGACCTTGCCCGCGGAGCCGGTGTACTGCCGCGCGACGCCGACCGAGTGGCCGCCCTGCTTGAGCATCCCGGTGTCGTCCAGGATGGTGCCCAGCACCGGCCCGTGCGCGGTCATCCCCCACAGCGCCCAGGCCGCCGCGCGCCGACGAACCGCGGCGTCATCCCAGACCGCCAGCGACGTCAGGTAGCAGAACGCCTTGTGAGCCGCTCCCGGCTGATCGGGCCGGGCGCGTGCCGCGAGCGGCTCCATCGACTTGCGCTCGGCGTCGCTCAACAGGCCGACGGCGTACTCGGCGAAGGTCGCCCGCTGCGAGTCGTTGCGCAGCGGCTCGGTCACATGGTCGAGGAACAAGTCGAGGCGGTGGTCGGCCTCGGGCGTCGTGAGGCCTGGCATCCACGACAACTACCCCGGATCCGCTGGGAGCTCTACGGCTCTGGGACAGTAGTGATAGGCAGCATGTGGCGTCCGGGACCTCGCTACCAACCGCTGGCCTGACCGCGCGTTCCGCGCGCCGGACACCCTCGCCGTCGCCGCGTGCGTCGATGGGCGCGCGGGGCGGTTCCCGTTCGTGGGTCGTGCTGCTCGCGACGGCGCTGATGTTCGCGCCGCTCGATGCGATCGCCGGGGACCCACGCCCGCTCACCGCTCACGCCGGAGCCGAGCTCGTCGCGGCGGGTGAGTGGCGTCCTCGCTCCGCCGGCGCGACGATCGAGTTGTCACACATCAACCCGCTCCGAGAGGAGGACGCCGATGGAGAGGTTTATCGGACTGGATGTGCATGCCGCAAGCACGACGTGCGCGGTGATCGATGCGCGCGGCAAGCGCGTGCGTGTCGACGTGGTGGAGACCAACGGCCAGGCGCTGATCGAGTTCCTGAAGCTGCAACCGGGAACGTTGCGCGCGCTGCGGACCCGCGGTGCAGCCGCCGCATCAGCAACAGTGCGGGAGAGCCACGGAACGGGCGCCGCTAAAGGACGTATCCTGTGAACGCTTCTGCGCCATGGGGTGCCTCCGGTCTCAGCAACCCAGAGGATGCCGCCGTGGCGCAGGAGCTCCTATCCCCAGGAACTACGGCCTGCGCGCGAGGCTACGAGGGGCGAGTTGCGCAACTCGTGGGCTCCACGCCGGTGTAGAAGTTTCGGAAGACCCCCTCCTGCCTGGTCCGGACGTCGAAGGCGGCGCTCAGCTCGACGTCGAGGTAGCGACCGTGCAGCACCAGCGGGATCGAGGGGTCGAGCCGGTCCGCGCGAGGCAGCGCGTCGGCGCGGGCCCCCAGGATCGGCAGGAGCTGCCGGACCTCCTCGCGCAGCGTGGCGTGCGCCGCCCAGCGCACCAGCACCTCGTCGAGCCGGGCCGCCACCGTCCTTCCGTACAGCGAGACGAAGAGCATGGCGGCCAGCCGCCGCTCCTGCTCCGTGGCGGGCGCCTCCAGGGCGACCAGCCGGCCCCAGGCAGCCAGCCGGAGCGGGTCGCTGACGTGGAGCAGCTTCTGCGGTAGCGTCAAGTTTTTTGTGTCTGGCTCCAAACACCTTGGTTTTCCGTCAGTGTGCGAGGTTGGCGTTGAAGACCTCGACCTTGCCGTTGTGCTCCTTGTCCACGGCGACGATCTGGTCGATGCCGAGCTCCGTGAGCAGCGCCGTGAAGCGCGAGATGCCGTTCCACGCCCAGAACGCCGCGCCGCGGTCGTGCATCACCATCTCGGGCTTGCCGTACCGCGCGACGGCGCGCTCGAAGGTCCCGATCACCATGTCCGCGCGCTCCGCGTCGTCCACCCCCTGGCCCACGACGAAGCGCGAGTGGTCGTCGATCAGGATCAACGTGAACGTGCTCGCGCGGTGGATGTTGCGATGCACGAAGTCGAGGTGCCAGAGGTGGTTCGGGCGCACGGCCTCGAAGCGCTGGATGTGCGGATGCCGCGCGACCTTCGGCGGCCGATAACCGGCGTCCTCCATCACCCGCCGCACCGTGTGCACCGACACCTTCACGCTCTTGCGACGGAGCTGGTTGCGGATCTGGCTCGGCCCGAGGCCGGGGTGCCGACTCCACTCGTCGAGGATCTCCTTGTCGCGCCGCGCCTCGATCTCCTTCACGCCTGCACCGCTCGTCGGCGACGGGCCCTCGCCCTTCGCCGCGGCGCCGACCTTGCGCTGCCAGTCGTAGATCGAGAAGCGGCTCACCTGGAACTTCGTCGCCGCCTCGGTGACGCTCTTCTCGGCGGCGTACTCGAGGATCTCCGCACGCTCCGACGGCGTGTACGAACGCGCGATGGTCTTCGGCTTCGACGCGGGCGTCGCGGCGACCTTCTCCGTGGCGCTGGGCGACTTGTTGCCCGTCCACGGCGGCGGCGCCGCCGCCTTCGCCGACGCGGTGGACTTGCGCCGCGCGGGTGCCGCCTTCGCCTTCGCGATCACCACGGGCGGCGGCGGCGCGGCGGGCGCGGCGGGCGCCGTGGGCGTCTCGTCGCGGCTCGACGCCTTCGTGATCCCGGCAGCCTTCGCCCAGCGGAAGACGTTGGGGGCCGGAACGCCATGCTTCGCCGCCGCGGGCTTGCAGCCCAACGCCGGCACATCGGCGAGCACCGCCGCGCGCTCCTCGGCTGTGTATCGCCGCCCTACGCTGCGTGGCAGCCGTTGCTCATCTCGCTTCTCGTCCATCGTCTCCTCCAGCGATTTGAGGAGGTCTCCGAAGTCCGGAGTTTCAGGTCCTCAAACCGATGGAAGTTGTGCGGTAAGAGCACGTACCAGCCGTCGCTCAACTGGCACGGGATCCACGTCATGGCCTCCCGCTGGCCGGCGTCAGGAAACGCGAGCATCTCGAGGAAGAAGGCATCCGTGCTGGGCGGGTACAAGCGGATCGTCCGCAGCGCGTCGTGGGGCTCCGCGCGCTCCTGCGGATGGCACCTGGCCGTACGGCGCCACCCTGCGGCGAGCAGCTGCTCCGCGATCTGCCGGCACTCGTCCAACTCACCCCCGCCGGGTGGATCACGCAGTCGGCGTCCTTGGTCGTGATCCCGTCGTGGTGGATCTGGCGGCGAAAGTGGTACGCGGCGGCGAGGCTGCCGACGACCAGTTGTAGACGGCAGAAGAGATCCGACGGTTTTTGACGGCCTCGGGCGACGGGGTGTTCGGCCCTCGCTCCATCGCGGACGACAACCTACCGCCGTGCTCGCTCCAGGGAAGGTCGCACCTTGCCCATGCTCGCCATGCTCGCTTTCGCTGCGCGTGGCTCCGCGTGGGCGGCGGTGCTCCCATCCCTTCCGCTGCGACTCGGCGGTTCGCGCAACGCGCGGGCGATGGATTGTTGATGGCCGCGTAGAAGCGGAGGTTTCGTGAGGGTCCCGACGGCGGGGTGACTCGCCGGGCGCCCTGGGGTGGAGTCCGGGGGCCTGGCCACGGAAAGCTTGAAGGCCCGGGAGCTTGTACCTCCCGAGCCTTCGGTCGCCTTGGCGGTGCAGTGCGGCGACATGCCGTTGGTCGCACGCCGTCGCCGCGTCGTCCACTCCCCGGAGGCCCGGCACGACGCCGGTGCCCCCTGTCGATCTCGCCCAGTCGTTCCGTGTCTTTCGTTGCGAGGCCCGCGACTGCGGCGTCCTGATCGTCCTCTGCCTGCGCTGCGAGCGCGGCCAGCGGTACTGCTCGCCCGACTGCCGTCGTCGCGAGCGCGGCCACCGTCATCGCGAGGCCAACCGCCATTACGCTGCTGGGCGACAATTACATCGGGTCTCCCGCAGTTCGTGGGGAGCCGTGGCTCATGCAGCGAGGAGCCGTTGGCCGGAGATCGAGGCTCGCGCGTCTGTACATCTGCCGCTCGAGCATCTTGAAGTTGTTGACCCGTCCGTCGGTCTGCCGGGGCTTGAAGCGCACGATGGTGTCGGCGGCGTGCGCGTCGTGGTCGGCGGCCGTCGCCCCGGCGCCCGTCAGAGGTCGTCCGCCGTGAGCGGGCGGCGCGGCCAGAGGTCGCGGTCGTCGGCGCCAATCGCCAAGGTCTTCGCGAGCCCGACCATGACGCCGACGTCTGCGCCGACCAGCGACGCCGCCTCGAGGAGCGCGGGGCCGTCGAGCGCGAGGCACAGGTAGTCGCCCCCGGCGCACCAGCCCTCGACCACCGCCCGCTCGGTGTTGCCGGTCAGGTAGGCTGTGTCCCCGTCCAGGTCGAGCAGCAGCCGGCACCCGCCCACCGACGCGTGAACGATCGCGGCGGTGTCGGCCGGGGCGGCGCGGCCGGGATTCACGACTGGATGTAGAAGACCGCGTACCGCCAGGCCTCCAGCAGGGCGCCGAAGGTCTCCGGGGTGTCGCGCTCGATCCAGGCGCTCGCGCGCTCGGCGAAGGTCGCGGGCGGGCGGGCGGCGCGCGGACAGCACCACTCCATCGTGCGCCGATCGATCGGGAACGCGGCGCCCAGCGGGTCGAGCACCATCAGCTCGGCCCCGGCGAGCTCGGCGACGTTCACGGCCATCGGCCCGGCGAGCGGCTCGGCGGCGAAGCCGGGCACCCGCGCGCTCCAGGCGTCGGCCCCGCGGCGATCGGGGAAGAGGAGCAGGCTCCGGCCCCCGCCCGGCGCGGCGCCGAGCACGAAGGCGCGGCCAGCGACCGGGGCGAGAGTGAACGCCGGCTCGAAGCCGGTGCGCCCGGCGCGCGGGTCGGCGGCCACGCAGGCGTACACGACGGCGGCGCCGAGCGCGTCGAACACGTCGAACACGCGGGCGCGCGCCTCGGGGGTGTCAGCGCGGGCGAAGTCGGCGAGCGCCTTTTTCATCCGCGCGACCATGCCGGGGCGGCCCGCCGGGGACAAGCGCCGCGGGGCGTCCGGCGCTCCCGGGGCGGCGGTGCGCGGTGCGTGCCCCCCCCGGTCCCGCCGTGGCAGCCTCGGCGCCGTGCTCGTCTTCACCAACCCGCGCCATCCCCAGAGCGCCGACGAACTCGACTTCGTGGGCCGTGAACAGCTCCGGCTCTGCGGCGAGAAGTGGGACGGCGACGACCTACCCGCCGAGGCGCGCCGACTCCCCACGGACACCCTCGACGACGCGAACTTCGTCTCCCGCAGTTCGTGTGGAGCGGGTTGATCGGGCCGGATCGCGACGCATGTTGGAGCGTCCGCCGCCCGCGTGTTGGGGTGATCGTCGGGCGTCGGTCGGAGGTCCGATGACGCCATCGCTCTCGCAACTGCTGACCCTCCTCCCGACCTCGCGGACGCCCTCTCGGTGGAGCACCTCGCGCTTCAAGGCGGGAGCGTTCGCGCCAATGCCCGCACCGCAAGCACGCTCGCCGAGTGCCCCTCGCAGTGGGACGCGCAGCTCGCGGAGTCACGGCTCCTACGTGGCGTCCCGGCAGGTGCCGCGCTTGCGGGCCGTGGTCGAGGGGACGCCGCGTCGGTTCAGCTCGTGGGCGATCTCGCGGATGACGTCGTCTTCAGCCCCCTGCGCCCGCGCCATCGCCCGTCGCGTCGGCGCCCGAGGCGTCGGCGGCGCCGTCCGCATCGGCGGGGCAGACCGCGAGGCACTCGGTCCGGCGCGCGGCACACATCGTCGCGGTGTTGCCCTCCGCGAATTGGTGCCAGTCGCGGAGGGTGCCGGGGCCGAGGTGGAGGTGGTGGCAGCGGTTCACGATCTCGGCGCAGGTCGGGTCGAGGGCGCCGTGGTCCTGTTCGCCCGCGCGGCGAGCGGACGGACCCGCGAACGCCGGCACGAGGAGACCGTCAGGCACGGTGCGAATGGACCGAGCACGGCTCGCCGCGCGCTTCCCGCGGTCGGCACCACGCCCGCTCCGCGCCTCACCGGGCCTGCCAGCGGCGTACGCCCGCGTCGGTCATCGAGCAAAGCGTCGCAGACGGCCTCCGTCGCGGGCCGCCCGGCCCCGCCGGGGCGACGCAGGGGCCGGACCTCCCATCCTGCGTCCCGGTCCCGCGGGCGAGGTGATCAGAAGAACCCGCAGTTGCCGTTGCGGCACGCCCGGGGAAAAGCGCAGCCGCGCCCGCAACCGCCACAGTTGGACGCGCTGGTGCGGGTGTCGGCTTCGCAGCCATTGGTCGCGACGCTGTCGCAGTCCGCGTAGCCCCCCGCGCAGTTCAACACACAGGCGCCCCCTGCGCAGCCCGCGAGGGCGTTGGGCGCGCCCGAGCACGCGTTGCCGCAGCCGCCGCAGTCGGACGCGCTGGTTCGCAGGTCCACGCACCTCTCGCCGCACATCGTCTGCCCGGCCGGGCACTGCACGCAGGCCGACGCGGAGCACCTCCGTCCCGCCGCGCAGGGCGCTCCGCACGCGCCGCAGTGCGCCGCGCTGAGGGCGAGGGCGGTCTCGCAGCCGTTGGCCGGGTCCCCGTCGCAGTCGCCGTAACCGGCGTTGCAGGCAGCGACGCCGCACGCTCCGCCGAGGCACGTGGGCGTGCCGTTGGCCGTTGAGCAAGCCACGCCGCAGCAGTTTCCGACCACGGTGGACGCGCAGGTGTCGGTCCTCACGTCCACCACGTCTGGGCGGTCAACCGGCACGTCGAGGTTCACCACCGGGCCGGTGTCCACCGGTACGGCGTCCACGACTGCGACGGCATCGAGCGCCGCGTCCGTCGGCGTGAGGCGATCCTCCGCCACGTCGAGCGTCGCGTCCGTCGGCGTGAGGCGATCCTCCGCCACGTCGAGCGCCGCATCCCCGGCCCCTCCCTCGACGGTGCGCGTGTCCGTCGTCGAGCCGACGTCCGATGTACCCGCCTCGGGCAGGAACACCGCGTCGGGGGCGCAGGCGGCGAGAAGGCCGAGTAGGGGCAGGAGCTGGCGCATCGCCCGAGGCTAACACTGCCCATCGCGGCGCCGCCTTTTGGTCCCAAACCTCCGTCAGCCGCCCCCTGTTGCCTGCGACGGGCGGCTCGTCCCGCGCGACGCGCCGACCGATGACCTCCCACGCGGGCCGGGTCGGCCCCTGAACGGACCCGCAGGCGCCGTCAGTAGCACGTATCCCCAGCGAGTCTTCGTCGCAGTCGATGTGCGGCCGCTCGGTGAGGTCGACGTCGCGCACCGTGGACGGCAGCGCGGGCTGCGTCCCCGTACCCCCGGGGACGCCGTCGGGGTCGGCGTGGCGCACCGGGCCCTGGTTGGCCACGCCGTTGTTGGCGATGTCACCGCCGCGGAAGTTGGCGTTGTTGCCCGTCGCTACGGTGTCCGCGGACGGGTCGTTGGACTGCTCCTCGGCGACCATCAACGGCGGAGGCGCGGTGGGCGCGGGCGGCGGCGGGGCCACGGGTTCGGCCGCGGGCGGCGGACGGGGCGGCGTCTCGGCCTCCGGCGGCGGGGCCGGAGGCGGCGGGACCTCGATGGCGACCTCGGAGACGAGCGGCGCGCACGACCTCGGCCTTCGCCATGCGGCTCAAGCCCACGAGCAGCAGCGCCAGCAGCGCGTGCAAGGCCAGCGCGCCCGCGAACGACGCGGGCATCACGCGGGGGTGGGCGGGGCGCGCCACGGGCGCCCGGCGGAGGTCGTCGGCGTCGACGATCGAGACGTCGCTCATGCTCATTGGTGAAATCCCCGCGGCCGTCAATAACGCGACCACGTTGTCATTGCAACAGAGTTACGTCAAGCGGGGCGCCGGCGGGCGATCAGCGCGGGATACGGTGCTCGCGGGTGCGCTCGTCGTCGAGGGGGTCGACCTGGTCGGCGGGGGCCTTCTTCGCGAAGAGCCCGTCGAGGGCGCGGAAGGGCCAGGTGAGGGCGTGGCCGACGGCGGCGATGCGGCGCGAGTGCGCGAGGTCGTCGAAGAACGAATAGACGACCGGAGTCGCGAGGAGCGTGAGCACCAGCGAGAGGGTCTGGCCGCCGATGATGACCGAGCTCATCGCGCGGTTGGTGCCCGAGCCCGCGCCGCTGGAGATGGCCAGCGGGATCATGCCCGCCACGAAGGCCACAGTGGTCATGAGGATGGGCCGCAGGCGGTCGCGGTTGGCGATCATGACGGCGTCGGCGCGGCCGAGGCCGTGGCGGCGCAGGTCGCGCATGTGGTCCACCTGGAGGATGGAGTTCTTCTTCACAATGCCGAAGAGCACCAGGATGCCGAGGGTCGAGAAGATGTTCATCGACTGGCGCAGGATCACCAGCGAGAAGAGCGCGAAGGGCACCGACAGCGGCAGCGAGATGAGGATGGTCACCGGGTGGATCCAGCTCTCGAACTGCGCCGCGAGCACCAGGTACATGAAGACCAGCGACAGGATGAACGCGAGCGCGAAGCTCGCCCCCGCGCGCCCGAGCTCCTTCGAGCGGCCCGCGAGCTCGGCGGAGAAGCCGGGCTCCATGCGCAGCTCGTCACGCGCGGCGTTGAACTGCGCGATGACGCCGGCCTCGGAGGTGCCCGGGATGACGTTGGCGTAGACGGTCACGATGCGCTGCCGGGCGAGGCGCTGGATGGAGGCCGGGCCCACCGCGGGGCCGATCTCCACCACGTCCGAGAGCCGCACGCTGCGCCCGGGCGTCGAGGTCGGCACGGTCATCTGCTCGATGGCCGCGGTGGTCACGCGGTCCTCCTCGGACGCGCGGATCCAGACCTCGTACTGCTCGCCGCCCTGGTTGAAGGTCGACACCTGCATGCCGCCGACGAGCATCCGGAGGGTGCTGGCGATGTCGAGGGCGCTCACGCCGAGGTCGGCCGCGCGGGCGCGGTTGATGCGCACCCGTAGCTCGGGCTTGCCGGTCACCAGGGTGGTGTCGGCGTCGACGACCCCGGGGATGGTGCGCACCCGCCGGAGCATCCGCTGGGAGTACTCGCCCAGCCGCTCGAGGTCCGGGCCCTTGAGCACGTACTGGATGGCCGCGCTGTCGGCCGCGGTGCCGCCGCCGAAGGCGTTGACGGGCGCGACGGCCACGCGGAGGTGCTCGCCCGCGTAGTGCGGCAGCACCTGGTTGCGCACGCGGCCCATCATCGCCTGCTGGTCGTCGGCGCGGCGGTCGGCCGGCACGAGGCGCACGAAGAGCGACGCCTGGTTGCTGCCGCGGCCGCTGGGGTCGCCCGGGGCCGAGCCCACCGTGGCCACGGTCAGCGCCACGCCCGGGAGCTGCCGGATCTCCCGCGCCATGCGCTCGGTGATGATCTGCGTCTGGGCGAGGGACATGCCCTCGGGGGCGCGGATCTGCACGTCGAAGCGCGACTCGTCGTCGAGCGGGAGGAAGTTCTTCTGCACGGCCTTGGCCAGCGGGAAGGTCGAGACGAACACCACAAGCATCACGATGCCGACGATCCACCGGTGGGTCATCGCCGTGGCCAGGCTGCGGAGGTACACGCGCTCGACGGCGCCGTAGACCCCGGTGGCCACGTGGCCGCTCGGGGCGAAGGCGGGCGGCAGCACCCGGGTTCGGGCGACCCACTCGCGGTACCCGGCGTTCTCCTGCGCGCGGGGCTCCGCCGCGGGGTCGGAGAACTCCGCGTCGATGGCGTCCACCTCCTCGCGGTCGAGCTCTTCCTCGTTGGCCTGGAGCATGTGGTCGGGCAGTGGCTTGCCGGTGGGCTTGAGCCACCGCGACGAGAGCATCGGGGTGAGGGTGAAGGAGACGAGCAGCGACACCGCGATGGCGAAGCTCATCGTGAAGCCGAAGGACTTCATGAAGCGCCCGACGATGCCGCCCATGAAGGCCACCGGGAGGAAGACCGCGATGAGCGACAGGGTGGTCGCGAGCACCGCCATGCCGATCTCCTTGGTGGCGAGCACGGCCGCGCGCCGGGGCGAGACGCCCTTCTCGTCGATGAAGCGGAAGATGTTCTCCAACACCACGATGGCGTCGTCGATGACGATGCCCACCGCGAGGGTGAGCGCGAGCATGGTGATCACGTTGAGCGTGAGCCCCATGGCCTTGATGAGCCCGAAGGTGGACACGATCGAGGTCGGGATGGCGAGGGCGGCGATGAGGGTCGACCGGCCGTTCCAGAGGAAGAGCAGCACGACGAGGGCGGCGAGGATGCCGCCGATGACGAGGTGCTCCTCGACGGCGCCGATGGCGTTGCGGATGAACTCGCTCTCGTCGCGCACCACCTCCAGGCGGAAGCCCGGCGGCAGCGACGGGCGCACCTCGGCGATGCGCTCCAAGAGCGCGTCGATGACCGCGAGGGTGTTGACGCCCGACTGCTTGCTCACCGAGAGCATCACGACGTCGCGGCCGTTGACCGTCGCGGCCGAGCTGGCCTCCTCCTCGCTGTCCTCGACGCGGCCGACGTCGCGCACGCGCACCCCGAGGCCGCCGCGCTGGGCCACCACGAGGTCGCCCATCTCCGCGAGGGTGGCCACGCGGCCCATCACCCGGAGCGAGAAGGTCGTCGCGCCCTGGTCGACGTTGCCGCCGGGGACCTCGACGTTCTGCGACGCGAGCGAGCGCTGCACGTCCGTCGCGGTGAGCCCGAACGACTGGAGCCGCGACGGGTCGAGCACCACGTTGATCTGCCGGGCGCGGCCGCCGAGCACGGTCACGCTGCCGACGCCGTTGAGCGACTCGATGCGCCGGCGCAGCACGCGGTCGGCGTACTCGGTGAGCTCGCGCGGCGAGCGCGGGGCCGAGAGGGCCACGAGCAGCACCGGGGCGGCGTCGGGGTCCATGCGCTCGACGCGCGGCTGCTCGATGCCCGCCGGCAGGAGGGACAGCGTGCGGTTCACGCGATCGCGCACCTCCTGCGCGGCGACGGAGGTGTCCTTGTCGAGGTCGAAGCGCGCCACGACCACCGAGAGGCCCTCGAAGGAGTTGGAGCGCAGCTCGTCGAGGCCGCTGATGGAGTTGAGCTGCTCCTCGATCTTGTCGGAGACCTCCGTCTCGACCTGCTCGGGCGAGGCGCCGGGGAGCACGGTGCTCACCACCACTATCGGGATGTCGATGTTGGGGAAGCGGTCGACGCCGATGCCACGAACGCTCGCGAGGCCGACCACCACCAACGCGAGGATGAGCACCCAGGTGAACACCGGGCGCCGCACGCACACTGCCGCAAGCCACTGCATGGATTTTCTCCGTTAACCCTGCGAAACCGCTACTCGGTCACGGCGACGCCGTCGCCCAGCCGCGTGAGGTTGTCCGTCGCCAGCCGCTCGCCCGCCGCGACGCCGCGCTCGATCAGCACGTCGTCGCCCTGGCGCTCGAGCACCGTCACCACCCGCGTCTGCACGCGGCCGTTCTGCACCACGAACACCCGGCTCGTGCCCGCCTCGGAGAGCACCGCCCGCGCGGGGACGGCCACCGCCGCGCGCTGCGTGCCGAGGGCGATGCGCGCCGTCGCGAAGAGCCCCGGCCGCAGCACCCGCTCGGCGTTGGGGATCACCGCCTCGGCCACGAGCGCGCGGGTCTCGGTGCGCACCGCGGCGGAGATGTAGCGGAGCGTGCCGCGGAAGACCCGGTCGGGCCACGCGTCGACGCGCACCTCCACCGCCTGGTCGGGCCGCACCTGGGCGAAGCGCTCCTGCGGCACCTGGATCTCCATGCGCAGCGGGTCGATCTTCACCAGGGTGACCACCGCGCGCTGCGCCGTGACGTACTCGCCCACGTTCGCCGTGCGCTCGGCCACCTCGCCCGCGAAGGGCGCGCGCACCACCGAGTCGGCCACCGAGCGCTGCGCCGTCGAGAGCGCCTCGCGGGCCTGCTGGTAGGCGAAGTACGACGCCCGGGTGCCGTTGACCGCCGAGCGGTGCTGCTCGCGCGCCGCCGTCGCCTGGAGCAGCGCCCGCTGGTACTCCGCGTCGGACATGCTGCCGCTGGTGTGCAGCTGCTCGGCGCGGCGCAGGCCGTCGTCGGCGATGTCGCGCTGCGCGGCGGCGGCGCGCACCTCGGCGGTGGCCTCGGGGTCGAAGCGCCCGCTGGTGGCGTCGAGGCCGAGCCGGGCGCGGGCCTGGCCCACCGCCGCGGTGGCGGTCGCCGCGTTGGCGCGGTAGTCGGTGTCGCGCAGCCGGAGCATCGGCTCACCCTCGCGCACCTGCGAGCCGCGCTCGACGAGCACCGCGGTCACGCGGCCGGGCACCAGCGCCGTCACCTGCGACTGCTGGTCGGGCACCAGGGTGCCCGTGGCGGAGAGCACGTCGGGCACCTGCCGCGCCTCCGCCGTGGCGAGGGTGACCCGCACGGGCGCGGCGTTCTCCGCGGTGAGGGAGACGGGCGCCGCGCCGCCCGGGCCGTCGGCCGTCGGCTTCTTGCAGCCGGCCAGGGGAAGGGCCCCCAGCGCGAGGAGCGTCACGACGGTCGAAGCCAGCTTGGAGTCTCTGTGCATGTTCCCAGTCCGTGGGGTTCGAGAGGGTAGGCGGCGCGCTCGACAGTAGGGCCGCACGGCATGAGATGCACTAAACTCGTCACGAGATCAATCGTGATACGAAGTATTTTCGTGAGGCGTCCATGCTGCAGCGCGTTGTCGAACAATCTGACGGGTGGGTAAGGCCCACAGGGGTACTTGACCTTGGGGGTTGCATCGTTCAATGGGTTCGATGCATCGTATCCCGGTGGAATGGATGTGCGGACTCCGGGCCCCGTGTCCGGGCGGCTCGTGCGAGCCAGAATCGACCCGATGATCGAGCGACGGTTGGACCGCCTCAGCGCCTTGCTCGACCAGATGGCGCTGGTCATGCCCCGGCTCATGCGCTCGGGCTGCGACGACACGGCCCTCACGCCGCACCAGGGCATCCTGCTGCGGGCGCTGGAGGAGCGTGGCCCGATCAGCCTGACGGAGCTGCGGCAGTCGTTTCCCGGCGCGCAGAGCACGCTCAGCGAGATCGTCGGACGCCTTGCCCGGCTTGGGTTCGTACACAAGAAACCGCTCCCGACGGACCGGCGGACGGTGATGGTGGCCATCACCACCCGGGGTCGGGCGATGGTGGCGCAGCAGAGCAAGGTGATGCGAGAGCGGCACAGGAACGTGCTCGAGAAGCTCTCGCCGGAGGACCAGGACCGCATCGTCCAGGCCTTCGAGTCCATCGCGGAGCTCTTCGGGCGCGCGGCGGCGACAGTGCAGAACGCGGAGAAGGACGAATGAGATCAACGGCTCGATGGTGCGCGGCGGCGGCGACGGTTCTCGCCGCGAGCGGCGCGTGGGGACAGGAGGCGCCGCAGGCGCAGGGCGACGCGCCGGGGGCCGCGGGCGCCTCGATCGCGGGCCTGGCGGCCGCGCTGGTGCCCCACGAGGGCGGGCTCACGGCCGACCGGGCGGCCGCGCGGGCGGTGCGCACGAGCCTCGCGGTGCGCGCGGCGGAGGCCAACACCGAGGCGGCGGGCGCGACCCGCACCGAGGCGGCCGTCGCGATGATCCCGCAGATCGCGCTGTCGGCGCGGTACACCCGGCTCTCGCCGATCACGCAGCCCGCGCTCAACTTCGGCGCGCTCTCGTCGGGCTCGTCGCAGCCCTTCTGCGTCGACACCAACGGCGGCATCGTGCTCGGCTCGCGCAGCGCGGGCGGCGCGCTCAGCTGCCCCAACGGCGCGGGCCCCATCCCGGGCTCGTCGACGCCGAGCACCGGCAGCGGCTCGGGGTTCTCGTTCCCGGTCATCCTCGACAACATCGTGTTCAACGGCACCGTGACCGTGCCGCTGACGGACATCCCCTTCCGCCTGGCGCGCGTGTACGAGGCCGCGGGGCTCACGGTGGAGGCGCGGCGGCTCGACGAGCTCTCGGCGCGGGCGCAGGTCGCGGCCGACGCGCGCGTGGCCTTCTACGAGTACGTGCGGGCGTCGGGCCAGGTGATGGCCGCGGCGCAGGCGCTGGAGTCCGTGCAGCAGCACCGCGCCGACCTCGCGCGCTTCGTCGAGGCCGGCACCGTGGCGCGGGTCGACCTGCTGCGCGTCGAGGCGCAGGTCGCCGAGAGCGAGCGGCTCGTGCTCGCCGCGCGCGAGGGGCAGAGCCTCGCCCAGGCGCAGCTGCGCCAGCGCATCCACGCCCGCGAGGGCGAGCGCTTCGAGCTGGGCGAGGCCCTCGACGGCGACCTGCCCGTCCCCGGCACCGCCAACCAGCTCATCGACCGCGCGCTGCAGTCGCGCCCCGAGCTACAGAGCCTCGACCGCCAGACGCACGCCCTCTCGGCCAACCTCGCCGCGGCGCGGGCGGGGATGTTCCCGAGCATCTCGGGGCAGTTCAGCGTCGACGTCGCCAACCCGAACCAGCGCTTCGTGCCGCAGACCAACGACTTCAACACCACGTGGTCGGCGACCATCCAGGCGCAGTGGTCGCCCACCGGGGCCTTCTCCGCCAACGCCGCGGCGAGCCGCCTCGCGGCCCAGCGCGCGGGCCTCACCGCGCAGCTCAACCAGCTCCGCGAGGGCACCGAGATCGAGGTGCGCGGCGTGTGGATCTCGGCGCAGACCTCCCGCGCCGCCATCGAGTCGGCCCGGCGGCAGGTGCTCTCCGCGGAGGAGAGCTACCGCGTGCGCCGCGAGCGCTTCCAGGCCGGCAGCGCGGTCTCGAGCGACCTCACCGACGCCGAGCTCGACCTGCTGCGCGCCCGCCTCGCCCTGGTCAACGCCAACGTCGACCTGCGCGAGTCGCTCGCCCGCCTGCGCCGCGCCGTGGGCGAGCGCGAGCCCGACTGACCCCGAGACCCATCCAGCGTCCGATCCGTGCTCACCCTGGCCTTCATCCAGCGTAAGTGCGCTAGATTACAGAAGAGATAGCGATTTGGTGAAGCGCCCCCGCGGGCAGGTGACCGCCGACGGTGAGGCATCGGGCGCTTCGCCAAGGCGCGGTTGAACGAAGCCGCGGAGCCTCCGGCGCGTCGTCAGTCGTCTATGTGGGAAGAGGGTTGGCCATCGGTCCACGGCTGCACCCGCAGCGGTGCAGCCGGCCGCGCCAACAGCGACCGCGACCTGTCGGTGCGACCTCGTGAGGGCTCTGTTGGGCGACCCGAGATGCGGCGCGGTGCATGTTGGCGGCGGCGTCGCATTCGGCGCACGCACCCGTGCACCGAGCGCCTCGCACGCGAGCGCCAGAGGGTATCCCCGTGGTTCGTACGCGCGCCATCACGAGGTGTCCCAGGGGGATGACGTCGGTCGTTCATCGAGCGGCTGTCGCACCAGGCGCCCCACGCCACATCGCACGCACCGATCGGCGTCGATGCCAGTCAACGTCATCAGGCGCTCCACCCATGTCGGCAGCGAGGTATCGGAGCCGACCGTCGGCGTCGTGGTCGTCGTGGTGGTCGTCGGAGTGAGCAGCACACGCGCTCTCTCCAGCGTGGTCGTCGCGTGGCAGGGCGCGAGCAGCCCGTAGTGCCGGATGCGCGTGAAGCCCTTGGGGAGCACGTGGTCGACGAAGCGCCGGAGAAACTCGACGCCCGGCAGCGTGCACTGCCCGCCGCCCTTCGTGGCGAAGGTCACGCCGCGCTCGTCCATCGAGCGGAGGCGCGCGTTCGAGATGCCGACGCGGTGGGTGTACCGGCCGAGGTACGCGTACACCTGCTCGGCGCCGCCGAAGGGCGCCTTGGCGTAGACCACCCAGTCCGTGCGGTAGAGCGCTGTGCGGAGTTGATCGAGCACGTCGGGCGCGCTGTTCGGCGGCAGCGTGACGGCGCCCGACGCGAGGCCCTCGATGAGCGCCGCGCGCAACTTCCCGCGGAAGAGCTTCGCGAGCACCTTCACCGGGAAGAGGTAGTCGCCCTTCGTCGGCACCCAGCGCGACCCGTCGGGCGACAGACCGCCCGCGCTCACGACGGCGTGGAGGTGGGGATGGAAGAGCAGCTCCCGGGTCCAGGTGTGCAACACCATCGTGATGGCGGGCAGCGCGCCCAGGCGCCGCGGGTCACGCGCCAACGCCAGGAGCGTCTGCGATGCCGCCCGGAAGAGCATCGCGAAGAGGGCCTCGCGGTTGTACCGGACGATCGCCCGCAGCGCCTCGGGCAGCGTGAAGACGACGTGGAAGTAGCGCGTCGGGAGGATCCGCTCTCGGCGCGCTTCGAGCCAGCGGTGCTGGTCGAGGCCCTGGCAGGTCGGACAGTGCCGGTTGCGGCACGAGTTGTAGACCGGCGTCGTGTGACCACAGGCGTCGCAGACAGCGAGGTGGCCGCCGAGCGCGGCGGTGCGGCAGCGGGCGAGCGCCACGAGCACCTCGTGCTGCGCGCTCGTGAGCGCAGAGGTCCCCCGCAGCGCGTCCGCGAAGACGCGCACGATGTCACCCATCTGCACCCGCGTGGCAGTGTCGTCACGCGGGCGCTCGGGGCAGTCGACGACGGCCCCCACGGGCCGCTACCCGAGGCGCTTACCCTCCTCGGTATGGAGCACATCCAGGGGGCTGCGGAGCGTCGCGCGCCGGGCCTCGGAGAGGTGCGTGTAGCGGGCCGTGCTCTGGAGCGAGCGATGCCCCAGCAGGATCTGCACGGTGCGCAGATCGGTGCCGATCTCCAACAGGTGCGTCGCGAACGCATGGCGCAGGAGATGCGGATAGACGTGGAGCGTGAGGCCCGCGCGCTCGACCGCCTTGAGCAGCGCCTTGTGCACCGCCACGCGAGACAGCGCCCGGCCCTCGGCAGGGCGCCTGGGACTACCGAAGAGCCACTTCCCCTTCGGGCGGCTCTCTCGCCAGTAGGTGCGCAGCGCCTCCAGCGCCGAGAGCGGCAGCGGCACGATGCGGTCGTGGCGATTCTTGGTGTCGCGCACGTGGATCACCATGCGCTGGCTGTCGATGTCCCCAGCCACGAGTGCCAGCATCTCGGAGACGCGCAACCCCGCGCCGTAGAGGAGCATGAACATCGCGCGGTCCTTGGCGTTGCGGGCGTGCGTGAGGATCGCAGCGACCTGACTCCCGCTGGGCACATCAGGCTGCCGGCTCCGGGTCCGGACCAGACGCACCGAGACCATCACATCCGGTCGCTGGAGCGTCGTCTCGAAGAGAAAGCGCAGCGCCGCGATGCACACGTTGACCGTGTTGGGGTTGCGGCCCTTCACCTGCAGCAGGTGCAGGACCCACGTCCGCACGTGCTCGACGCCGAGCTCGTGCGGCGACCGCTTGTGGAAGGCGACGAACTTCTGCGCGTACCGCAGATACGCCGCGCGCGTCGCCGACGAGAGCCCTCGCAGCGCGAGGTCCGCCGCCATCCGATCCCGAATCTGTCCCATCGAACGCCTCCGTCGATTGCAGGCGCCCGTCCATCGGACGCCGCGGCGCAGAGCGTCCGGGGAGCAACTCGTCGGCACGAAGCAAGACGCAGGGACCGACGCGTCAGCAGGTCATGCGAGCGACCGCGAGGCTCCGGGAGAGGCCTGCCGCGGAGCGGCTTCGTTCAATAGATAGCGATTTGGTGAAGCGCGACCGCGGTCGCGTGACTGCCCACCACGAGGCGTCGGGCGCTTCGCCAAGGCGCGGTTGAACGAAGCCGCGGAGCCTCCGGCGCGCCGTCAGTCGTCTATGTGGGAAGAGGGTTGGCCATCGGTCCACGGCTGCACCCGCAGCGGTGCAGTCGGCCGCGCCAACAGCGACCGCGACCTGTCGGTGCGACCTCGTGAGGGCTCTGTTGGGTGACCCGAGATGCGGCGCGGTGCATGTTGGCGGCGGCGTCGCATTCGGCGCGCGCACCCGTGCACCGAGCGCCTCGCATGCGAGCGCCAGAGGGTGTCCCCGTGGTGCGTACGCGCGCCGTCACGAGGTGTCCCAGGGGGATGGCGCCGGTCGTTCATCGAGCGGCTGTCGCACCAGGCGCCCCACGCCACATCGCACGCACCGATCGGCGTCGATGCCGGTCAACGTCATCAGGCGCTCCACCCATGTCGGCGGCGAGGTATCGGAGCCGATCGTCGGCGTCGTGGTCCTCGTGGTCGTCGTGGTCGTCGTGGTCATCGTCGGAGTGAGCAGCACGCGTGCTCTCTCCAGCGTGGTCGTCGCGTGGCAGGGCGCGAGCAGCCCGTAGTGCCGGATGCGCGTGAAGCCCTTCGGGAGCACGTGGTCGACGAAGCGCCGGAGAAACTCGACGCCCGGCAGCGTGCACTGCCCGCCGCCCTTCGTGGCGAAGGTCACGCCGCGCTCGTCCATCGAGCGGAGGCGCGCGTTCGAGATGCCGACGCGGTGGGTGTACCGGCCGAGGTACGCGTACACCTGCTCGGCGCCGCCGAAGGGCGCCTTGGCGTAGACCACCCAGTCCGTGCGGTAGAGCGCTGTGCGGAGTTGATCGAGCACGTCGGGCGCGCTGTTCGGCGGCAGCGTGACGGCGCCCGACGCGAGGCCCTCGATGAGCGCCGCGCGCAACTTCCCGCGGAAGAGCTTCGCGAGCACCTTCACCGGGAAGAGGTAGTCGCCCTTCGTCGGCACCCAGCGCGACCCGTCGGGCGACAGACCGCCCGCGCTCACGACGGCGTGGAGGTGGGGATGGAAGAGCAGCTCCCGGGTCCAGGTGTGCAACACCATCGTGATGGCGGGCAGCGCGCCCAGGCGCCGCGGGTCACGCGCCAACGCCAGGAGCGTCTGCGATGCCGCCCGGAAGAGCATCGCGAAGAGGGCCTCGCGGTTGTACCGGACGATCGCCCGCAGCGCCTCGGGCAGCGTGAAGACGACGTGGAAGTAGCGCGTCGGGAGGATCCGCTCTCGGCGCGCTTCGAGCCAGCGGTGCTGGTCGAGGCCCTGGCAGGTCGGACAGTGCCGGTTGCGGCACGAGTTGTAGACCGGCGTCGTGTGACCACAGGCGTCGCAGACAGCGAGGTGGCCGCCGAGCGCGGCGGTGCGGCAGCGGGCGAGCGCCACGAGCACCTCGTGCTGCGCGCTCGTGAGCGCAGAGGTCCCCCGCAGCGCGTCCGCGAAGACGCGCACGATGTCACCCATCTGCACCCGCGTGGCAGTGTCGTCACGCGGGCGCTCGGGGCAGTCGACGACGGCCCCCACGGGCCGCTACCCGAGGCGCTTACCCTCCTCGGTATGGAGCACATCCAGGGGGCTGCGGAGCGTCGCGCGCCGGGCCTCGGAGAGGTGCGTGTAGCGGGCCGTGCTCTGGAGCGAGCGATGCCCCAGCAGGATCTGCACGGTGCGCAGATCGGTGCCGATCTCCAACAGGTGCGTCGCGAACGCATGGCGCAGGAGATGCGGATAGACGTGGAGCGTGAGGCCCGCGCGCTCGACCGCCTTGAGCAGCGCCTTGTGCACCGCCACGCGAGACAGCGCCCGGCCCTCGGCAGGGCGCCTGGGACTACCGAAGAGCCACTTCCCCTTCGGGCGGCTCTCTCGCCAGTAGGTGCGCAGCGCCTCCAGCGCCGAGAGCGGCAGCGGCACGATGCGGTCGTGGCGATTCTTGGTGTCGCGCACGTGGATCACCATGCGCTGGCTGTCGATGTCCCCAGCCACGAGTGCCAGCATCTCGGAGACGCGCAACCCCGCGCCGTAGAGGAGCATGAACATCGCGCGGTCCTTGGCGTTGCGGGCGTGCGTGAGGATCGCAGCGACCTGACTCCCGCTGGGCACATCAGGCTGCCGGCTCCGGGTCCGGACCAGACGCACCGAGACCATCACATCCGGTCGCTGGAGCGTCGTCTCGAAGAGAAAGCGCAGCGCCGCGATGCACACGTTGACCGTGTTGGGGTTGCGGCCCTTCACCTGCAGCAGGTGCAGGACCCACGTCCGCACGTGCTCGACGCCGAGCTCGTGCGGCGACCGCTTGTGGAAGGCGACGAACTTCTGCGCGTACCGCAGATACGCCGCGCGCGTCGCCGACGAGAGCCCTCGCAGCGCGAGGTCCGCCGCCATCCGATCCCGAATCTGTCCCATCGAACGCCTCCGTCGATCGCAGGCGCCCGTCCATCGGACGCCGCGGCGCAGAGCGTCCGGGGAGCAACTCGTCGGCACGAAGGAAGGCGCAGGGACCGACGCGTCAGCAGGTCATGCGAGCGACCGCGAGGCTCCGGGAGAGGCCTGCCGCGGAGCGGCTTCGTTCAATTAATCTTACGCGAAGTGGTATTCCTGACGTCGGATGCCGACGACCCCTGGAGCCCGATCGGGCGCCTCGTCGGTCGGTGTGACACCGCGGGTCCGGACGGCGTGGCCCGTTGGACGCAAGTACGGCGCACGTACTGGCGGCGATCTTGAGGGAGCGCATGGGCGACCCGCAGACGACCGAGGAGCACCTCGAGCGGATGGCGGCGCCGGCGACGGCGCGGATCGACCTCGAGTGGAAGACCGCCGAGGAGCGGAAGCAGGCGACGGCCTGGCGCGCGACGGGATGACCCGCCCCGCGCCGGCGCGGGGCGCCCCGTCGGGGCGTGGGGCCGCGGCCGAGTGCGGGCCCTCGCGGCGTCACCGTCCGAACG
>Ga0207969_100241_pt1 | contig 31081 bp, 31 predicted proteins | sample LakWasMet25_LOW6_2_FD_183869 | JGI IMG/M metagenome (GOLD analysis project Ga0207969, IMG submission 183869) | Freshwater sediment methanotrophic microbial communities from Lake Washington under simulated oxygen tension - Sediment Metagenome... | ecosystem: Environmental > Aquatic > Freshwater >... | reverse complement strand
CACCGGCAAAGGCGCCCGCCGTGGCGGCAGTCGCAGCCGCCACGGCGGCGGGTGCGCCGATGACGTTCACGCCATTCAGGCGACCGAAGGCGCCGGAGTAGCCACCGCCCATGGCCGTACCGAAGGGCTGCGCCGTCGTTGCCGCGGTGTTGGCGAAGTTGTTCATGTAGCCCAGCGAGACCTTGCCGAATCCACCGGAAACCCAAAGGTAGTTCTGGCTGTTCCACACGCCGGCGGTGTTGGCCGTGCCGGCGGTCGGGTCGGTTTCCAGAAACAGGCCTGCCTTCATGTTGTTGCCGAGGGCTTCCTCGACCAGAAAGGTGAGGTTGGTGGTGCCGGTATTGCTGGAGGATCCCCAGCGGTTGGTGTTGGTCGTGACACCGAGGCTCTCTGCCTTGAACATCTGCACGCCGGTGTCGAACAGACCCGTGATGGTGACGGTCGACTGGGCGAAGGCGGTGCCGGACAGCCCGGCGATTGCCAGCGCGAGGAATTTCTGCTTCATGGACTTCTCCAAAGGATGAATGAACGGAAATTACGTACACCCCACCGGTCTGGCATGGCGTTGCAGCCATGCCGGGTGGAGTACATGTCCGATTATTCGTGGCCAGGGTTACTTGGCCGTTACAGAACTGTTACGGCTTGCCGCAATTGCGGCCTGCACAGCAGGGCGACGGCAAGGAACCGGCGCCGATATTGGCGCGGTGGTCAGCCCAGGCGCGGCAGGTTCAGATCGCGGATCCGTTCCAGCTTGTTCGGGATGTCGTCGAGCAGCGCGGCATAGCGCGTTCCGTGCCAGCCGCCGACCAGCGTCACGGCTTCACGCAGATGCAGGTTGTGGCCGGCGCAGACCATCAACAGGGTACCGGCACTGGCGAGGTCGTTGAGCTGCCCCAGCTCGTGCTGGAGACCGGCAAGTCTCTTGATTGCAGCGGCACCGGACTTGCCGGACATCATCGGGCCGAAGAACTCGATGGCATAGCGCAGCCGCTTGATGCCAATGCGCAATTGGTGCAGCGAGGGCGGGTAGTCGACGCGGGCGGCGTCGGCCAGTTCGAGAATCTTCTTCAACAACCGGTGCAGACGACGGTCGGCGAACTGCAACAGGGACGGCGCCCGGTTGTCGGCCCCGGGCGGCTCGACGAAAGGGGCGCGCTGCAGCAGGCTGCCGGCGGTCAGGAGCAGCTGGCTGTAGCCGGGTTGCCGCAGCACATGGCGGATGTCGGCACGGGCCGCGTAAAGGCGGTTGGTGACGGCGCTGGCAAGATCGGTGAGTCGTGGCTCGTCGGGCAGGGCATTCGCTACCGGGGTAACGATCTCCGTCATCAGCACGTCGAGGTCGCGGGTCTGTCCCAGTGCACGCATCAGCTCGCGCATCGGCGGTACCAGCTGCTCGGCGAAACCGGCCGGCAGGACCGGACTGAACATGCGCAGTGCGGCGCGCAGACGGCGCGCAGCGACCCGCATCTGATGTACGTATTCGGCATCGTCGCTGCGCACTGCGCCATCGTGGTTGAGCTGCAGATGCGACAGGCAGTCCAGTGCAATGAGGCGGAACGCCGAAAGCGGCGTATCTGCGGCATCGATCGCGACATTGCCGGCCTTCACCGGGGCTGGCGGCGTGTTGCGGAAAAGCCGGTAGCCGCGTTCGGCCTTCGACAGCAGCAGCTGAGGAAGGGACTGACGTTGGGCGAGCTGCAGGGCGAGAGCGTAAAGACTGTCGATGCTGCCGGACAGAAGCTGCAATTCAAGTTCGGAGATTGTGTCGCGTCGGCCGCTGGAGGCGATCCAGCCGCGATCGAGCTTGACCAGGATGCGGGTGTCCGGAGCCGGATCCAGTTGCCAGACGGTGCGGCGGAGCTTGGTTTCGAATACTGCGGCAAGACGCCCGGCGATCTTGTCCCGCCGCAGCCATTCACGGAGCTCGACGTCCTCGACGCAGGAAAAATCGAAGTGGTTGAGGTAGGGCGCCTGCCACTCCGGCCTGCGCGTCAGGCCGCTCTGTGAGCCGTCCTGGCGCTTGACTGTCTGCTGCCACGATGCGCCTTGCCTGCGCAGGCGCAGCAGGATGCCGGCGCGGCGCAAGGCCATGCGCCCGGTGTCATAGTAGATGCTGACCAGCTGGTGCTGCTCGCGTGTCGTCGCCGCAGCCAGGGCCGGATGCCGCAGCAGAGGGCCGTGGCGATCTTCGGCGACCGCCAGTTTCAAAGCGATTTGTTCAGCCATCGCATCGGTGTCCGGAGAAGGTAGCGGTCGAGTGTAGGCTCCGGATCATCAAGGAATTATTACAGTCGTATTGCGCTCCCGTTGCAGGCGACGGCCACCTGCGGCAGTTCGTCATTGGAAGTTCCCGCAGGGACGCACCGCGCCGGCGCCGGCGATACGGCGACGGATGCGGCCGGGACAGGTATTGCCGCAGTTGCGGCGACGGGCTGCCAGGCGCGGACCAGTTCGAGCCGGCCGTCGTGGTGTTCGACGATGGCGGTGCAGCTATCCACCCAGTCGCCGCAATTGACATAGACCACGCCATCGACCAGGCGGATTGCGGCGCTGTGGATGTGGCCGCAGATCACGCCGTCCAGCCCGCGCTCGCGCACGGCGCGAATCAGCGAATCCTCGAAGTCGAAGACGAAAGAAACGGCTCGCTTGACGCGGTTCTTGGCATAACCGGCAAGGGACCAATAGCCGGGGCGGCGCAGCAGGCGGCGCAGGCGCGAGAGCGAGGCGTTGAGGCGCACCAGCAGGTTGTAGCCGACGTCGCCGATCACTGCCAGCCAGCGGTGGTAGCGCGTCACCTGGTCGAACTCGTCGCCATGCAGCAGCAGGTAGCGCCTGCCGTCGGCGGCGACGTGGATGTGCTCGCACCTGACTTCGATGTCGCCGAAGGAAACGCCGTCGTATTCGCGCATCGCCTCGTCGTGGTTGCCGGGGATCAGCATCACGCGCTGGCCGTGGCGGGCGCGGCGCAGGATCTTCTGCACCACGGTGTTCTGCGCCGGGGTCCAGTGGATGCCGCGATTCATCGACCAGAAGTCGATGATGTCGCCGACCAGAAACAGGTTCTCGCTTTCATAGTCCCGCAGGAAGTCGAGCAGACGGTCCGCCTGGCAGCCACGGGTGCCGAGGTGAACGTCGGAAATGAAGATCGAGCGAACGTGCATGGTCTGTGCCTAGTCGGGTCGAAAACGGAAGATCGATTCGTTCGCCGCAGGAAGCGCGGGTCGGCCAATGGCCTCGCGCAGCGCATCCACCAGGTGGTCGTGAATGCGCTCCCAATCGAGGGCTGCAACGCTCTGCGGCGCAGCCAGGGCGGCGCGCTGCCTGGCACCGGGGCGCGCGACGAGGTCGAGCGCGGCGCGCACGAAGCGGTCGCTGGCGCCGGGACAGGCGAGCATGCCGTTGTCGCCATGGCGTATCAGTTCCGCGGCGGCCGCCATGCGGTAGGCCACCACCGGCAGGCCGCTGGCCAGCGCCTCGAGCGTCACATTGCCGTAGGTCTCGGTCATGCTCGGAAACAGGAACAGGTCGGCCGAGGCGTAGTGGGCAGCGAGATCCTCGCCGTGGCGCATGCCGGCAAAGATGTGTTCGGGATGCCGCCGCTCCAGCAGTCTGCGCGACGGGCCGTCGCCGACCAGAAGCAGGCGCGCCGACGGCGCGTAGCTGCGGATCGCCTCGAAGGCGGCGAGCAGCAGCTGCAGGTTCTTTTCCGGCGCCAGACGGCCGACGTGGGCCACCACCAGGTCGCCGTCGCCGGCGTTCCAGCCGGCGCGCAGGGCGGTGCTGCGGCGCGCCGGATTGAACAGTGCGGTGTCGACGCCGCGGGCGACGACGCGAATGCCATGGTAGCCCTGGCGCATCAGGTCGATGGCCAGCTCGCGCGAAGGTACCAGGGTCATCCGGCTGCGGTTATGCAGCCGTCGCAGGTGGGCGGTGACCAGGCCTTCGAGCCAGCCGAAGCCGTAATGCCGGCTGTAGGCGTGGAAATTGGTATGAAACTCGGAAACCACCGGGATGCCCAGTTCGCACGCCGCCGCGATGGCCGAGGCGCCCAGCGGTCCCTCGGTGACGACCTGCACCACGTCCGGCCGGTCGGCGTGCCACTGGCGGCGGAACAGTCGTGGCGCCGGAAGTCCGAATCTGAGGCCCGCGTAACCGGGAATCGGCAGGCCGCGCACCAGCGTGGTCGCATGCCGTGCCGCGGCAGCCGGCACTCGCTCGCCGCGCTGGCGCGGCCGCGTCAGGCTGACGCGATGTCCGCGCGCCAGCAGGCCCTGCACCATGCGGCCGAGCGTCATGGCAACGCCATTGACTTCCGGCGGGTAGGTTTCCGTGACGACCGCGACGTGGAGAGGGGCGGTCATGTCGTCCTCGAGGGACTGCCATCCCCCCTAGCCCCCTGCCCAAGGCAGGGGGTGACGGCAGTTCGCCGCTGCGCGGCTCCGTGGTTTGGCTGCGCCGCCCTTGGGGCGGCCCTGCGGGCGGCGCTCAAGGCAGCAGCACCAGCGACCACGTCGCCAGCACGTTGATCAGCGCTATCAATACCGCGGCACTGCCGATGTCCTTGGCGCGCTTGGAGAGCCGGTGCCGATCGAGCGAAATTCGATCGATAGCGGCCTCGATCGCCGAGTTGAGCAGTTCGACCACGAGCACCAGCAACACGCTGCCTGTCATCAGCGCCTTGCCGACGGCGGGCACAGGCAACACGAGGGCGACGGGGATCATCACTGCTGCAAGCAGGCACTCCTGGCGAAAGGCATCTTCGTTCAGATAGGCGGCCTGGAGGCCGGACAGGGAATAGCTGAAGGCATTCCAGATGCGGCGCACGCCGGTCTGGCCCTTGAAGGGGCTTTCCTCGATGGCCGGATCGGTATTCATCGGCTGGCGGGCAGGGGCGGGGTGCAGGCGGCGCCCGCCGGGGCGCGCATCAGGTCGCGATAGAGCGTGGCCAGCCGGGCACCCTGTGTTGCGGCATCCCATTCACGGGCGAAGGCCACGGCCTGGTCTGCCATCGCGGCCAGTTTGGCCGGCCGGTCCAGCAATGTGACCAGCTGCGCGGCGAACTCATGGGGCGTATCCGCCGCGGCGACGGTGCCGCGGCGCGGGAGAATGATTTCGGCCGCCCCCAGCGCCGGGATGGCCAGCACCGGCAGGCCGATCGCCATTGCTTCCAGCAGCACCAGGCCCTGGGTTTCGGTCCGCGAGGCGAAGGTGAACACATCGGCGGCGGCGTAACAGTCGCGCAGTCCGCTTTCGCGCGGCAGGTAGCCGACGAAGCGGACATGGCTGCTGATTTGCAGTGTCTCGGCCTGACGGTGCAAGGCCGGCAGCGCAGGGCCTTCGCCGGCGATTACCAGCATCAGTTGCGGCTGCTGCCGGCGCGCCAGTGCGATCATTTCGAGCAGGAAGCCGATGTTCTTTTCAAATGCCGCTCGACCGACAAAGAGGGCGACCTTGCGCTCCGGCGCGATGCCCCAGGCCTGGCGAAATCGCCTGCCGTTGCCCGGGACGAACTGGCTCTCCGGCAGGCCGGTGGGTATTACGTGCAAGGGAGCCTCGACTCCATAGCGGCGCAAGGTGGCGGCCATCGGTTGCGACGGCACGACCACGGCATCGAGCGCATTGCACTGATGGCGGGCCAGCCCGCGGGCGGCGGCGCGCAGCGCGCTCCCGGGCAGGAAGCGGATGTAGTGGGAAAGGTATTCCTCGAAATGCGTGTGATACGTCGCCAGGCACGGAATTCCGCGCGCCCGCGCCAGGCGCAGGCCGGCGTAGTGCGCAGCGAAGGGGGTCTGGACATGGACCAGGTCAAAGTCGGCGCTGGCGAGACGGCGATCGAGAACGGCGAGGGACCTCCAGTGCATCAGGCGGTCTTCCGGGTCGAACGGCACCGCGCGGGAAGGCAGGCGGACGATGTCCTCGACGGCATCCGCCTTGCGGTCGATCCCCGGGTAGTCGGGCGCCACGATCGTGACCCGCACGCCGAGATGGGCCAGCGCAGTACGAAAGGTCTGGATCGAGGTGGACACGCCATTGATGCGCGGGCTGCAGACGTCGCTGACCATCAGCACGTGAAGCCGGCGATTTTCGCGCACAGCGGCAATGCCTTCGATGCTCATGCAGCGATCGGATCGGCGGGCCTGATGAAGTGCCGCATGTAACGCGGGTTCATGCGCGACATGGGCAGCAGCATCAGCAAGTCGGCGGTGTTGAAGTAAGGATCCCAGGCCGGCTCGCCGCAAACCCAGGCGCCGAGCCGCAGGTATCCCTTGATCAGCGGCGGGACCAGCGCGGGCTGGTCGCTGGCGAGGCGCTCGACGGGCAGGACGTGCTTGGGGAAGACGCGGTATTCCGCCGGAGCCATGTGGGCGGAACAGATCTGGGTGAACAGGTTGGCGGCATTGTGCCCGCCGTCGGCCATGCCGATCGAGGCGCAGCCGATCAGGTATTCATGATTGTTGCTCACCATGTAGTCGGCCAGCCCGGCCCAGAGCAGGGTGATGACGGCGCCGCTGCGATAGTCGGGATGAATGCAGGAGCGTCCGACTTCGACCATGCGACCGCGCAGGTTCTGCAGCCGGGGCAGGAAGAACTCGCCTTCCGAGTAATAGCTGCCGGCGCAGCGGGCGGCCTCCGGCGACAGGATGCGGTAGGTGCCGACGATCCGGTCGGCGTGGCTGTCGCGCACAATCAGATGGTCGCAAAAGGGATCGTAGCGATCGATGTCGTGGTCCGGCGTGCCCGAGTGGATCTGGGCGCCGAGTTCCTCGACAAAGACCTTGTAGCGAAGGCGCTGCGCTTCGCGGATCTCCTCTTCGCCGCGCGCCAGCGCAACGGTGTAGCCGACGTGGTGGCTGACAGCGTTTGTTTCGATCAAATGTTTTTGCATGGCGTTCTCCTGTGGGCTCTTCGGGTGCGCCTGCATTCTGGAAAACGGGCGTTACCGCCTGATTTCCGTCGTGTTACCGCGAGGTTGCGTTTGCGCTTGCGTTCGAGCCGGCGCCGGTCAAAGCCGCGCGAGCGCAGCCGCGACCGACTGGTGGGCGCGGTGGGCGAGGTGACGCCGATCCGCCAGCGGCGGGTCGAAGCTTGCGGCCAGCGCAACTCGCGCGACCAGCCCGCCGGACTGGAGGACGCGGATCAGGCAGTCCAGCAGGCTCAGGTCATCGATGTAGGCCGGTGCGTCCGAGCGGGCACCGCCGGCGCGGTGATAGCTCAGCGCGATGGCGTACAGCGGGACGCCGGCATCGATCGCGCTCTGGAACAGCGCGGCGTGGAAGGGCAGCAGCCTGTCGCCGGAGGTGGTGGTGCCTTCGGGAAAGATCGCCAGGCGGCTTCCGGAGGCTAGCGCAGCCTGCATGCGCCGGCGGGTGCGATGGGCGGCCTTGCCGCTGCCGCGCTCGATGAACACGGTGTCGGTGCGGCGGCTGAGCCAGCCGATCAGGGGCCAGCGGGCGACTTCGCTCTTGGCGACGAAAGCGCAGGGCAGCAGCGCGTTGATGACAAAGATGTCAATGAAGGAAATGTGGTTGCCGACCAGCAGGCCGCGCTCGATGCGGGCGAGATCGTCCATGCCGGCTTCGACACGGATGCCGAGGATCATCAGCAGTTGCCGCGACCAGATGCGTTTCAGACGCTGGCGCCACGATGCGCCCCCCAGATGGAACAGCAATGCGACCTGGAACGCGCCATTGAGCAGGTGGACGCCGACCAGCAGCAGGCGCAGGCGGGAAAGCAGGAGAGAGTTCCGCATCCGTCCAGAATAAGTGCATGGAGTTACAGGTGCGTGACTCGGCGGTGCGGGACTGCATATTTCCCGTCGGGTGGAATGATTTCACGGCTCTGTAACATTCGCTGCCTAAACTGGGTCGCGATGCAACATGGGAAGCCGGCACCCCGGCCCATTCGAACATTTCAAAGGAGTAACTACATGCTGACTCGCACCCTCAGAAACGCCGGGATTGCCGCCGTTTCAATGCTCGTTGTAGCCTCGGCCAGCGCGGCCGACATCACCGGCGCCGGCGCCACCTTTCCCGCGCCGATCTACGGCAAATGGGCGGAGGCCTACCAGAAGGCCACTGCCAACAAGATGAACTATCAGTCCATCGGTTCCGGCGGCGGCATAAAGCAGATCACCGCCAAGACCGTGGATTTCGGCGCCTCCGACATGCCGCTGAAGCCCGAAGAACTCGAAAAGCTGGGGCTGGTGCAGTTCCCCACCGTCATCGGCGGCGAAGTGCTGGCCTACAATCTGCCGGGCATCAAGACCGGCGATATCCGGCTCACGGGTGCGGTTCTTGCCGACATTTACCTCGGCAAGATCACCAAGTGGAACGACAAGGCAATTGCCGAACTGAATCCGAAGACGCCGCTGCCTGATCAGGCAATTGCCGTGGTGCGTCGCGCCGATGGCTCCGGCACCACGTTCATCTTCACCAATTATCTGTCCAAGGTGAGCCCGGAGTGGAAGCAGAAGGTCGGTGAGGGTACGGCGGTGCAGTGGCCGGTGGGGCTGGGCGGCAAGGGCAATGAGGGCGTCTCCGCCTTCGTTCAGCGTCTGCCGGGATCGATCGGCTACATCGAGTTTGCCTATGCCAAGCAGAACAAGCTGACCTACGCGCTGCTGCAAAACGCGGCGGGCAACTACCCGCTGCCAAGCGACACGACCTTCAAGGCCGCCGCCGCCGGTGCCGACTGGAACAAATCGGCGTTCTATGAAATCCTCACCAACGAACCGGGCAAGGACTCTTGGCCGATCACCGGGGCTACCTTCATTCTGATGCAAAAGGTCCAGGACAAGCCGACGCAGGCGCTGGAAGCGCTCAAGTTCTTCGACTGGGCCTACAAGAATGGCGGCAAGATGGCAGATGACCTCGATTACGTGGCGTTGCCCGAGAGTGTCGTCAAGCTGATCCACGCCGCTTGGGCTAATATCAAGGACACGTCCGGAAAAGCGGTCTGGACCGGCAAGTAAGCAACATCGTCAGCGACGCGCGATCGCCCCAGGCTGCGCAGCTTGGGCCGGTCCGCGTCCCTTTCTGAATTATTGAAGACAAATGAACTCAACTCGAAATGGCAATGTGGGCGATTGGGTTTTTCTCAACCTGACGCGGTTGGCGGCCATATTCGTGCTGGTGATGCTTGCCGGGACCATAGCCTCGCTGGTCTACGGCGCATGGCCGGCAATCGAGCGCTTCGGCTTCGGCTTCCTCTGGTCCGGCGAATGGAATCCGCCCGCCGAGCGTTTCGGCGCCCTGATTCCGATCTACGGCACGCTGGCCACGTCCCTGGTGGCGCTGGTAATCGCCGTTCCGGTCAGTTTCGGCATTGCACTGTTCCTGACCGAGATGGCTCCGGCCTGGCTCAAGCGCCCGCTCGGCATCGCCATCGAGTTGCTGGCCGGCATCCCCAGCATCGTGTATGGCATGTGGGGCCTGCTGGTGTTTGCCCCGGTCTTCTCGAAATATGTTCAGCCATTTCTGGCGAACACGCTGGGCAAGTTGCCCGTGATTGGCGAGCTGTTTTCCGGCCCTGGACTGGGCATCGGCATTCTCAGTGCGGGCGTGGTGCTGGCGATCATGACCATTCCGTTCATCGCCTCGGTGATGCGCGACGTGTTCGACGTGACGCCGGCCATGCTCAAGGAGTCGGCCTACGGCGTCGGCGCCACGACCTGGGAAGTGGTCTGGAACGTGGTGTTGCCGTATACCAAGGTCGGCGTCATCGGCGGTGTCATGCTCGGTCTCGGGCGTGCCCTGGGCGAGACAATGGCGGTGACATTCCTGATCGGCAACATGAACGTGTTCGGCGGCTTCTCCCTCTTCCTGCCGGGCAACAGCATCGCCTCGGCACTCGCCAACGAATTTGCCGAGGCCGAATCTGAAATCTATACGGCATCGCTGATCGAGCTCGGCCTGATCCTTTTCTTCATCACCTTCATCGTCCTGTCGCTGTCCAAGCTGCTGCTCATGCGCTTGTCGCGGCAGGAAGGCATGGCTGCCTGAGCCTGGATCATGGAACTTTACGCGCGGCGCAAACTGATGAATCGCATCGCCCTGACGCTGGCATTGCTGGCGATGTCGTTCGGGCTGTTCTGGCTATTCTGGATATTGCTGACGACCTTCGAGCTGGGCTTTTCCAGCCTCTCGTTGCGGCTGTTCACCGAAATGACGCCGCCGCCGGGTTCCGAAGGCGGATTGTTGAATGCCATCGTCGGCAGCCTGATGCTGGTGTCCCTTGCCACCCTGGCGGGAACCCCAATCGGCATTCTTGCCGGGATCTACCTGGCGGAGTATGGGCAACATTCCATGCTCGGCCGCGTCACGCTGTTCATCAACGACATCCTGTTGTCGGCGCCGTCGATCGTGATCGGCCTCTTCGTCTATGCAATCTATGTTCATCCGGCGGGCCACTTTTCAGGCTGGTCGGGCGTCGTGGCGCTCGCCATGCTGGTGATTCCGGTGGTGATTCGGGCCACCGAAAACATGTTGCGGCTGGTGCCGAACACGCTGCGCGAAGCGGTGTTCGCCCTCGGCACTCCGAAATGGAAGGTCATTACCCGGGTAACCCTGCGCGCTTCCATCGCCGGCGTATTGACCGGCGTATTGCTTGCCGTTGCGCGCATCTCCGGCGAAACGGCCCCCTTGCTGTTCACCGCCCTGTCGAACCAGTTCTGGACGCTGGACATGAACCAGCCCGTCGCCAATTTGCCGGTGACGATTTTCAAGTTCGCCATGAGTCCGTTCAAGGATTGGCAGGATCTCGCCTGGGCGGCCGTCCTGCTGATCACGCTCGGCGTGCTGAGCCTGAATATTCTCGCCCGCGTGCTGTTCCGCGACAAGCACAGAGTCTGATTTGCCGACACGAGCCTCCAACATGATGATGAACGAACCCGCCCTTGACCTCGAAGCGCAGATATCCTGCCGGAATTTCAATTTCTATTACGGCAAGTACCATGCACTGAAGAACATCAACCTCGATATCTACAAGCGCAATGTGACGGCCTTCATCGGTCCCTCCGGGTGCGGCAAGTCGACCCTGCTGCGGACTTTCAATCGCATGTACGAGTTGTATCCGGAGCAGCGCGCTGTCGGCCAGCTTCTGCTCGATGGCAAGGATATGCTGGCCAAGAACGTCGAGGCCAACTCGCTGCGTGCCAGGGTGGGCATGGTGTTCCAGAAGCCGACACCCTTCCCGATGTCGATCCGCGACAATGTCGCCTTCGGCGTCGGGCTGCACGAGCGTCTGTCGAAGAGCGACATGGAGGATCGCGTCGAGTGGGCATTGCGCAAGGCGGCTCTGTGGGACGAGGTCAAGGACAAACTGGGGCAGAGCGGCATGAGCCTGTCGGGCGGCCAGCAGCAAAGGCTGTGCATTGCCCGCGGCATTGCCGTCAAGCCGCAGGTCCTGCTGCTCGACGAACCGACGTCGGCACTCGATCCGATCTCGACCATGCGCATCGAGGAACTGATCGGCGAACTGAAGGACGAGTTCACCATCGTCATAGTCACGCACAACATGCAGCAGGCAGCGCGCATCTCGGACTTCACCGCCTATATGTATCTCGGCGAAATGGTCGAGTTCGGCGTCACCGACCAGATCTTCATCAAGCCGCAAAAGAAGGCCACCGAGGATTACATCACGGGTCGCTTCGGCTGACGCCGCAGCGGGGCGTCGGTCCTTTTCGGTAGTCGGCGCCGGCGACACGGCGCTTTCGCGAGCGACACGGCAGAACGGCAGTCCGGCGGCCCCCTGGCGGGCGCTTTACTGCCCCGGTCGCTCGCCGGGCGATGTCGGCGTCGTGCGACGGAAGGTCGTGGCGGCGATCTCGGCGGCCAGCGGCCGCGCCACCCGGATCATGACGTTGAGCAACTCCTGGGCGATGAATTCGCGCAGGGGAACCAGCAGTCGGGGCAGACGCACCGAGCGACTCAGGGATCGGGTCTCTTCGGCATATAGCCGAAACAGTTCGTCCAGCAGCTGCGCAAATTCGTCGCGCGAGAAGCTTGCGTGCATGGCGCCGCGCAAGCGCAGATTCCCGTTGCGCGCAGCGAGGACCTTCAGGGCGGCCTCGTAGAGCAGCTTCATGCGCCGGGCGCGGATCGGAGCGATTTCCTCGTAGCGGATCACGATTTCCACCGGGAAGCTGCCGACGCGGGCGAGAAACATGCGGTCGATCTCCTTGGTGGCATGCAGCAGTTGCGGCAGGACGTCACCCCAGGCTGACGGGTTCTCTGCGGCGAGTTCGTGGGCGCGGAGGATAACCAGCGTGTCCTTCTTCACCTCCTTGGCCACGTTCAGCACCAGCACCGGTTCCAGGTGGGGCAGGGCGACGCGCAGGGGCAGAGCGGCGCGCAGCGCAGTGGTGGTGCGCTGGCTGTAGATGCTCAGTATCCGGCCGTTGAGTCGGGCGAGGGACCGCGCTCGCTGCATCCCGCGACTAGGCCTTCAGAGCGTCGCTTGGTTTTATCGCGCGGTGGAATCCCAGCATGCCGTGGAACACGGTATCCGCCTTCACTTCGACATAGCCCAGTTCGCGCAGCAGGATCGACAATTCCTCGGCGGTGTAGAACAGCTCCAGCGCGTCGAGGAAGTACTGCTTCGCCTTGACTGCGGCGGGGCCGCTGCCGACGATGAGGCCGGTGATGCCGAGGCAGCCGCGCAGGTAGGTGTAGTAAAGGTTCTTCACGATCGGATTGCGCGGGCGCAGCATGTCGGAATGATAGAAGTGGCCGCCGGGCTTCAGCACGCGCAGGATTTCGCTGAACACATCGCGCACGCGCAGGTGGCGCGATGCGAACTGCAGCGTGACGATATCGAAATGATTGTCGGGAAAGGGCAGCTTGTGCACGTCGCCGATGGTGCTCTTGATCTGGAAGCCGTGCGCGGCGGCGCGCTGCTGGCCGACCGTCTGCATGGCGACGCTGCGGTCCATGGCATGCACGTTCAGCGTCGGCTCGCGCTTGAGCAGGGCAATGCCGATGGCGTTGGTTCCGGCACAGACGTCGAGTACGTGCTGGCGAGGCTGCAGCTCGACCAGCTGCATGAAGCGCCTGAGAAAGTTGCCGAACTGCCCGAGCGCGGCAAGATTGTTGGCGCGATCGTAATAGGGGGCGACGTCGGCGAAAACGTCGTTCAGGTCGTTGCTCCAGACATCGCCGAGACGTTCTTCGCGTACTGCCTCGCGCGAGGCCATTGGGGGTGGTGCCATTCTTTTCTTTGCTCCCTTGGGTGATTCGTTTCGGTCTGACGCCGACTAGATTTTCAGCAGGTACACCGCAGTTAAGAGGCTGCCGGCTATTGCGGCAATATACAGGACTGTCGCGGCCAGCGTGTCGGCGCGCAGGCCGAAATCGTAGCAGGTACAGCGCAGGCGGTGGGCCGAACTCCACAGCGAAAGGGCGACCACGCCGAAGATCACCAGCTTGCCGAGGCCGCTCACGGCGAAGGCATGCATCCGTTCGTAGCCGAGTCCGGCCGGCACATGGCCCAGCGCCGCCATGAAGGTGAGGAGGACGATCACCGGAATGAAGAAGGCGATCACCGTGCCGCCGGCGGCAAAGGGGAACCAGACGACAGGTTTGTGCGACTTGGCCATGGTCAGAACACTCCCGCGAGATAAAGGATGACGGCGGAAAGCACCGCCCAAGCGACATAGTGCGCCCCGGAAATCACGTTGCCGGGGACGAAGTCTTCGCCGATCTGCACCGGCATGGCCTTCTGCGTGGCGTTGAACCAGGTGGCGGCGTGATAGGTCGCGGCGACCAGAGCCAGCAAATGAAACACGATCGAATCCGCGCTCCTCAGTCCCAGCAGGAAGGCTTCCCAGGCTGCCTGGCCCTGGGACAGGCGCTGCAGGCCGACTACCAGCAGCACGCAATAGGCGCCGACGAAAATGCTGGTGATTTCGCGCGACATGTAGCGCATGTAGCGTGGCTGCCGGAAATACCAGGTGGTCGGCGGACATTCGCGAACCAGGGGTCTGCGGCTCATGATTTTCCTCCCGGAATCAGGTGTTCGACGATCCAGTCGATCGAACTGGTGATCTTCATCTGCTGCAGCGCGCTGGCCGGATCGACGTGGGCCGGACAGACCTCGGAACAGGCGCCGACGAAGGTGCAGGTCCATACCCCCTCATGGGTGGCGACCACCTCCTGGCGCTCCTTGCGGCCGCCGTCGCGCGAATCCTGGTTGTAGCGGTGCGCCAGGGTCAGCGCCGCCGGGCCGACGAACTCCGGGTCCAGCCCGTATTCGGGGCAGGCCGCGTAGCACAGCATGCAGTTGATGCACATCGAATACTGGCGGAACTTCATCAGTTGCGCCGGGGTCTGCTTGTATTCGCCCTCGCTGATCGGCTTTTCCTCTTTGGGAATGATGTAGGGCTTGACGCGCTTGAGCTTTTCCATGAAATCGTCGGGCGCGGTCACCAGGTCACGCTCGATCGGGAAGTGCGCCAGCGGCTCGACCCGGATCACGCCTTCGTATTCGCGCAGGAAAGCGTGGCAGGACAGCTTGGGCTCGCCGTTGATCATCATGCCGCAGCTGCCACAGACCGCCATGTGGCAGGACCAGCGGAAGTTGAGCGTCGGGTCGAGGTCTGCCTTGACCTTGTTGAGGGCATCGAGCACCACCCATTCTTCCTGGCAAACCACCTCGTAGCGCTGGAAGTGGGCCTCGGTGTCCGTATCCGGGTTGTAGCGCAGGACTTCCAGTTGAACCAGGCGCTCTTTCATTTGTGGTCTCCCGAGTAATCGCGCACGCCGGGCGGCGACTTGGTGATTACCACGTCGAGATAATCGACGCGAGGCACATCCAGGCCCTGGTGGTAGACCATCGTGTGGCGCAGGAAATTTTTGTCGTCGCGCTCGACGTAGTCGAGGCGCTGATGGGCGCCTCGCGATTCCTTGCGGGCCAGGGCGCCGACCGTCACGGCCTCGGCACAGTCGAGCATGGAGCCGAGTTCGAGCGCCTGGAACAGGTCGGTATTGAACACGCTGCTCTTGTCGGTGAGCTTGACGCGGCGGTAGCGATGACGCAGCTCGTGGATCTTGTTCACGCCTTCCTGCAGGCCTTCTTCGCTTCGGTAGATGCCGACGTTCTTTTCCATCGTTTCCTGCATCTCCCTGCGCAGGCCGGACATCGATTCGGTGCCGTCGGTGCGCGAGAAGAGCTCATCGAGGCGCTGCTGGGTCTGTTCGGCGCGGGCATTCAGTGCCGCCGCATCGGGAGCCGGCAGACCCTGCACGTGCTCGATGGCCGAGAGCGCGGCGCGGCGGCCGAACACCAGCAGCTCGACCAGTGAATTCGATCCCAGCCGGTTGGCACCGTTGAGGCTGACGCAGGCGCATTCGCCGGCGGCGAACAGGCCGGGCAGGGGCGTTGCGGCCGCGGTGTTGGTGGAAATGCCCCCCATCATGTAGTGCACCACGGGACGGATCGGCACCGCCTCCTTGACGATGTCGACGCCCAGGTAGGCCTCGGCTAGTTCGCGTACCAGCGGCAGGCGCTCGTTGATTTTCTTTTCGCCGAGGTGGCGCATGTCGAGCAGGACGCATTCGCCCCACTGCGTCGTCACCGTGTTGCCCTTCTGCAGTTCGTGCCAGTAGGCCTGGCTGACGCGGTCGCGGGGGCCAAGTTCCATGGTCTTCAACTGCGGCTGCCCCACCGGCGTCTCCGGGCCCATGCCATAGTCCTGCAGGTAGCGGCGGCCGTTCTTGTTGACCAGGATGCCGCCTTCGCCGCGGCAGGCTTCGGTCAGCAGGCTGCCGGTGTTGGGCAGCCCGGTCGGGTGGTATTGGACGAACTCCATGTCTTTCAGCGGTGCGCCGGCGCGGTAGGCCATGGCCATGCCGTCGCCGGTCTTGATCGCACCGTTGGTGGAGAAGGGGAACATGCGGCCGGCACCGCCGCCGGCGATGATTACCGCCTTGGCATGGAACTGGCGCAGCACGCCGCTACGCATTTCCAGCGCAGTCACGCCCTGGCAGCGGCCATCATCGACCAGCAGGTCGAGCGCATAGTATTCGTCGTAGCGGGTGATGGTCGGAAACTGCAGCGAGGTCTGGAACAGGGTATGCAGGATATGGAAGCCCGACTTGTCGGCGGCGAACCAGGTGCGCTTTTTCTTCATGCCGCCGAAGGGCCGCACCGCCACCGAGCCGTCTGCTTCCCGGTTCCAGGGGCAGCCCCAGTGCTCCAACTGCAGCAGTTCCTTGGGCGCTTCGTGGATGAAGTACTCGACGCAGTCCTGATCCGAGAGCCAGTCACCGCCACCGACGGTATCGTCGAAGTGCATGTCGAAGCTGTCATCCGGCTTGATCACGCCGGCTGCGCCGCCCTCGGCGGCGCAGGTATGGCTGCGCATCGGATAGACCTTGGAGATCAGTGCTATGCGCAGCGTGGGATCGGTTTCAGCCAGGGCGATCGCGGCGCGCAACCCCGCACCTCCGGCACCTATGATTGCAACGTCGGTCGATATCGTTTCCATTGGACTACCCCGGAGCTTATTGTTGGTCTTGGGGCGCAAGTATCGGCTGTTTGCGGGGTTTCTTGTTGACTTGCGTCAACCGGAGCGGGCGGGCTTCCAATCCGGGTGCGGTGACCGGCCCCTCCTGCAGGAGCAGCCAGCGCTCGGCAGGCTGTCGTCAGTCTGGCATTCGCCTGGCGCTGCCGTTATAATGGCGGGCTTCGTATTCACACTTTCGCACCACCATGCGCACCAAACTCGTTGCCGGAAACTGGAAAATGCATGGCAGTCTCGCCACCAATCTGGAGCTGCTGCGATCCGTACGGAATGGCGTCTGCGGCCAAGCCGAGGTGGCTGTCTGCGTACCCTATCCGTATCTGGCGCAAGCCCGCGCGGTGCTCGAAGGCAGCAGCGTGGCCTGGGGCGCGCAGGATGTCTCCGAGCATGCTCAGGGAGCCTGGACCGGCGAGGTGAGTGCGGCGATGCTGGTCGATTTCGCGTGCCGCTATGTCCTCGTCGGGCATTCCGAGCGCCGCTCCTTCTTCGGCGACACGGATGCAGTGGTCGCCGCGAAATTTGCCGCGGCGCAGAAGGCCGGCCTGACGCCGGTGCTTTGCGTGGGCGAATCGCTCGCCGAGCGCGAGTCGGGCATTACCGGCGAGGTGGTGACGCGCCAGATCGACGCCGTGCTCGCGAGTTCTGGCGTTGCGGCGTTTGCGCGGGCCGTGGTGGCCTATGAGCCGGTATGGGCGATCGGTACCGGACGCACCGCGTCACCCGAGCAGGCGCAGGAAGTTCATGCCCTGATTCGTGCGCGCTTTGCACGCGACAGCGCTGAAGTCGCGGCCGGGCTGCGCATTCTGTATGGCGGCAGCGTCAAGGCGAATAATGCGGCCGAGCTCTTGGGCCAAGCCGACATCGACGGCGGACTCATTGGCGGCGCTTCACTGGTGGCGGCGGATTTCCTCGCCATTTGTGCTGCCGCCTGAACATAATTTGAAGAGGTTCTCATGGATCTATTGCATACCGTAATTCTGACCGTGCACATCATTGCCGGTCTCAGCGTTATCGGCTTCGTGCTGCTCCAGCACGGCAAGGGCGCGGACATGGGCGCCGCTTTCGGCAGCGGCGCGTCGGGCAGCCTTTTCGGCGCCACCGGCTCCGCCAATTTTCTGTCGCGCGTTACGGCAGTCCTGGCGGCGGTGTTCTTCCTGACCAGTCTGGCGCTCTCCTACATCGCCACGTCAAGCCCCAGGGTTTCGGGCAGCGTGATGGACGCGGCTCCCGCGCAGACGGCTCCTGCGGCTCCTGCGCCGACGCCTGCAGTGCCTGACTCCAAGGCCAAGGACATTCCGAAGTAAGCCGCGGCGAAAATCGCGGTTGATAGATTTTTTGTTGCGGCGCACGAATGAGTCAGTGGCTTGTTATATAATTCGCGCCACTCGCGCTCTAGCGCAAAGCCGTCGTGGTGAAATTGGTAGACACGCTATCTTGAGGGGGTAGTGGCGAAAGCTGTGCGAGTTCGAGTCTCGCCGACGGCACCAAGGAATTTGGCGATAGATAGTAGTTGTAAGCAGCAATGAAAATGTAGTTGAGTGTCGGTTGTCTCGCGGAGCATCGCGAATTGGCCGGCCAACCGAAACGAGTGAAGTGGCTTGCCACCAAAATGCTGGATAATTATTTCCCGATCCTCGTCTTTGTTCTTGTGGGCCTCGCCTTCGGGTGCGTTCCCATTTTGCTCGGTTGGCTGATCGCGCCCAATCGTCCGGACAGCGAAAAGCTTTCCGCCTTCGAGTGCGGCTTCGCCCCCTTTGAAGATGCGCGCATGAAGTTCGATGTGCGCTACTACCTGATCGCAATTCTCTTCATCCTGTTCGACCTTGAAATCGCCTTCCTGTTTCCCTGGGCGTCGATCTTCAAGGAAATCGTCAATGCCGACGCCGTGAAGATGTTCGGTTTCGTCGAGATGTTCGTCTTCATCGGTATCCTCGTCGTTGGCTACGTATATGCGTGGGCCAAGGGTGCGCTGGATTGGGAATGAAAATGATCAGGGATTACAGCGCATGAGCATCGAGGGCATTCTTCAGGAAGGCTTCGTCACCACGTCGCTGGACAAGATCATCAACTGGACGCGTACCGGTTCGATGTGGCCGATGACTTTCGGCCTCGCCTGCTGCGCCATCGAAATGATCCACACCGGCTGTTCGCGTTACGACCTCGATCGTTTCGGCATTGTTTTCCGACCGAGTCCGCGCCAGTCCGACGTCATGATCGTCGCCGGCACGCTGACCAACAAGATGGCGCCGGCCTTGCGCAAGGTCTATGACCAGATGGCCGAACCGCGCTGGGTGCTCTCCATGGGGTCCTGCGCCAATGGCGGCGGCTACTACCACTACTCGTATTCCGTGGTGCGTGGTGTGGACCGCATAGTGCCCGTCGACGTCTATGTGCCGGGTTGCCCGCCAACGGCCGAGGCGCTGCTGTACGGCCTGATCCAGTTGCAGAGCAAGATCCGACGCACCACCACCATTGCCCGCTGATCAAAAATCTATTCCATGAGCGCCAAACTGGACCGCCTTGTACGCCAACTGAAGGAGAGCTTGGGTGATCGCGTCGGCGAACCGGTAATTGCGCTGGGCGAGGTGACCGTGGCGATCCCGGCAGAAGACTATCTCGAAGCCATGCGCCGGTTGCGTGACGATCCGGCCTTGCGCTTCGAGCAGTTGATGGATCTCAGCGGCATCGATTATTCGGAATACACCGGCTATCAGGGCAAGCGCTTCGCGGCTGTCAGTCAGTTGCTGTCGATCACCCATAACTGGCGCTTGCGCGTCAAGGTTTTCGCGCCGGACGATGATTTTCCCGTGGTGGCTTCCGTCATGGAGATATGGAACAGCGCCAACTGGTATGAGCGCGAAGCCTTCGACCTGTTCGGCATCCATTTCGAAGGCCATGACGATCTGCGCCGCCTCCTGACCGATTACGGCTTCGTCGGCCATCCCTTCCGCAAGGACTTCCCGATTTCCGGTTACGTCGAAATGCGCTACGACCCCGAGCAGAAGCGCGTGATCTATCAGCCCGTGACCATCGAGCCACGCGAAGTCACGCCGCGCATCGTGCGCGAAGAAACTTACGCAAAAGGCGGCGGCCGTGGCTGACGTCAAGAACTACACCATCAACTTCGGCCCGCAGCATCCGGCTGCACACGGCGTCCTGCGTCTCGTGCTGGAACTGGATGGCGAGGTCATCGTGCGTGCCGACCCGCATATCGGCCTGCTGCATCGGGGCACCGAGAAGCTGGCCGAAACGCGTACCTGGCTGCAGACGCTGCCGTATCTCGACCGTCTCGATTACACCTCGATGTTGCCCAGCGAGCATGCCTACTGTCTTGCGCTGGAGCGTCTGCTGGGTGTCGCGGTGCCGATTCGGGCCCAGTACATCCGAGTCATGATCGACGAGATGGCGCGCATCCTGAACCATCTCCTCAGCATCGGCACCCACGCGCTCGATATCGGCGCAATGACGATGGTGCTCTACACTTTCCGCGAACGCGAGGACATCTTCGATGTCCTCGAGGCGGTGACCGGCATCCGCATGCATGGCGCCTACTATCGGCCCGGCGGCGTATATCGCGACCTGCCCGACCAGATGCCGAAGTATCAGGAGAACCGCTTCAAGAACGCGCAGACGGTGAAGGAACTCAACGAGGCGCGCAACGGTTCATTGCTGGATTTTCTCGAAGACTTCACCAAGCGTTTCCCGGTGTATCTGAGCGAATACCATACCCTGCTGACCGACAACCGAATTTGGAAGCAGCGCACTGTCGGCATCGGTGTGATCAGCCCGGAGCGTGCCCTGCAAAAGGGCTTCAGCGGACCGATGCTGCGCGGCTCGGGCATCGAGTGGGATCTGCGCAAGAAGCAGCCCTACGAGGTCTATGACCGCATGGACTTCGATATCCCGGTGGGCGTCAATGGCGACACTTATGACCGTTATCTGGTGCGCATGGAAGAAATGTACCAGTCCAACCGCATCATTCAGCAATGCATCGACTGGCTGCGGAAGAATCCCGGCCCCGTGATCACGGACGATCACAAGGTGGCGCCGCCGTCGCGGGCGAAGATGAAGGGCAGCATGGAAGAATTGATTCATCATTTCAAGCTGTTTTCCGAGGGCATGCATGTGCCGGCCGGAGAAGCCTACGCCGCGATCGAGCATCCCAAGGGCGAGATGGGTGTCTGGGCGGTATCGGATGGCGCCAACAAGCCTTACCGCATCAAGTTGCACACCGCAGGCATTCCGCATCTGGCGGGCGTCGATGAGCTGGTCCGGGGCCACATGCTGGCCGATGCGACTGCCGTCATCGGCACCATCGACCTGGTGCTTGGCGACGTGGACCGATAGACCGCCGCATGAACGAGCAAAACCATATGTTGAGCCCTGAGTCGCTGAAGAAGATCGATCGGGAAGTGGCCAAGTACCCGGCGGACCAGAAGCAGTCTGCCGTGATGGCGGCACTGGTCATCGCTCAGGACGAGAAGGGCTGGCTTTCCAAGGAAACCATCGCTGCCGTGGCCGGCTACCTCGGCATGCCGCCGATTGCCGCCTACGAGGTGGCGAGCTTCTACAACATGTACGACTTGCATCCGGTCGGCAAGTACAAGCTGACGGTATGCACCAACCTGCCCTGCGCCTTGTCCGGCGGCGTGCATGCCGCCGATTACGTCAAGGAAAAGCTCGGCATCGATTTCAACGAGACCACGCCGGACGGCAAATTCACCTTGAAGGAAGGTGAGTGCATGGGCGCTTGCGGCGATGCACCCGTGATGCTGGTGAACAACAAGCGGATGTGCAGTTTCATGCTGCCCGAACAGATCGACAAGCTGTTGGCGGAGTGCAAATAGGATGGCTCTGATCGACACCATCAATCCCCTGCTCACCACCGGATGGGCAAAGGGTGACGCCGGCTGGAGCCTCAAGGACTACGAGGCGCGCGGCGGCTACGCTCAGTTGAAGAGAGTCCTGGCCAGCAAGATGTCCCAGGACGACCTGATTGCCGAAGTCAAGAAATCAGTACTGCGCGGTCGCGGCGGTGCGGGCTTTCCGACGGGCCTCAAGTGGAGCTTCATGCCGAAGGCGGCGCCGGAGAAGTACGTCGTCTGCAACACCGACGAGGGCGAGCCCGGCACCTTCAAGGATCGTGACCTGATGCGGTTCGACCCGCATTCGGTGATCGAGGGCATGATCATCGCCGGTTATGCTGTCGGCGCCAAGCGCGGCTACAACTACATTCACGGCGAGATCTTCGACATGTACCAGCGTTTCGAGGAAGCGCTGGACCAAGCGCGTGCCGCCGGCTACCTGGGCAACAACATTCTCGGCTCGGACTTCAGCTTCGATCTGTTCGCGCACCACGGCTGGGGCGCGTACATCTGCGGCGAGGAGACCGGCCTGCTCGAGTCCATCGAGGGCAAGAAGGGGCAGCCTCGCTACAAGCCTCCCTTCCCGGCGAACTTCGGCCTGTACGGCAAGCCGACCACGATCAACAACACCGAAACCTTCGCGGCCATTCCGTTTATTCTCGGCATGGGCGGCGAGGCCTACCTCAATCTGGGCAAGCCCAACAACGGCGGCACCAAGCTGTTTTCCGTATCCGGGCATGTCAATCGTCCTGGCAACTACGAGGTGCCGATGGGCACGCCGTTCGCCAAGCTGCTGGAAATGGCCGGCGGCATGCGTGGCGGGCGCAAGCTCAAGGCCGTAATTCCCGGCGGCTCCTCCGCTCCGGTGCTGCCGGCGGACGTGATGATGGAATGCACCCTGGATTACGATTCCATCGCCAAGGCGGGCTCCATGCTCGGTTCCGGTGCGGTGATCGTGATGGACGAGACGGTGTGCATGGTCAAGGCGCTGGAGCGTCTGTCCTACTTCTATTTCGAAGAGTCCTGCGGTCAATGCACGCCCTGCCGCGAGGGCAGCGGCTGGCTGTATCGCGTCGTGCATCGCATCGAGCACGGCCAGGGCCGTCCCGAGGATCTCGATTTGCTGAACCGCGTCACCGACAACATGATGGGCAAGACCATCTGCGCGCTGGCCGATGCCGCCGCTTTCCCGGTGCGCAGCTTCATCAAGCATTTCAAGAGCGAATTCGAATACCACATCGAGAACAAGAAGTGTCTCGTCGATCCCGAAGTGCAGCGCGCGGGTAGCGGCTTCTTCAAGGTAGGGGCAGCGTAATGGTCGAGATCGAAATCGACGGCAAGACGCTGCAGGTCGCGGACGGCAGCACCATCATCGAGGCGGCCCATCAGCTGGGCACCTACATTCCGCACTTCTGCTATCACAAGAAGCTGTCCATCGCGGCCAATTGCCGGATGTGCCTGGTGCAGGTGGAAAAGGCGCCGAAGCCGATGCCGGCCTGTGCCACGCCGGTGACCAACGGCATGAAGGTGTTCACGCATTCCGAGCTTGCCGTCAAGGCACAGAAGGGCGTGATGGAATTCCTGCTGATCAACCATCCGCTGGATTGTCCGATCTGCGATCAGGGCGGCGAGTGCCAGTTGCAGGATCTCGCGGTCGGCTACGGCGAGTCCGCCTCGCAGTACCAGGAGGAAAAGCGCGTCGTTCCCGACAAGGATCTCGGTCCGCTGGTGTCGACCGACATGACCCGCTGCATCAACTGCACGCGCTGCATCCGCTTCACGGCGGAGATCGCCGGCTTCATGGAGCTCGGCCAGTCCTTCCGCGGCGAGCGTGCCGAAGTCATGCCCTTCATCGGCAAGACGGTGGATACCGAACTCTCCGGCAACATCATTGACCTGTGCCCGGTCGGCGCGCTGACCTCCAAGCCCTTCCGTTTCTCCGCACGCACCTGGGAACTGTCCCGGCGCAAGTCGGTGAGTCCGCATGACGGCCTGGGCAGCAACCTGATCGTGCAGACCAAGCACGACCGGGTGATGCGCGTGCTGCCGCTGGAAAACGAAGACATCAACGAATGCTGGCTGACGGACAAGGAGCGTTTCTCATACCAAGGTCTGAATTCAGCCGAGCGGCTGACCAAGCCGATGGTGAAGCAGGGCGGGGAATGGAAAGAGGTCGACTGGAACGTCGCCCTCGACTACGCCTCCCACGCTCTGCGTGACGTCGCCAAGACCCACGGCGGCGCGGCAATCGGCGGCCTGCTGAGCCCGCATGCGACGCTGGAGGAAATGCATCTGGCGCAGAAACTGCTGCGCGGTCTGGGTAGCGAGAACATAGACTTCCGTCTGCGCCAGAGCGATTTCTCGGCCGATGGCAAGCGCAAGGGCGCACCGTGGCTCGGCATGAAGATCGCCGATATCGATCGTCTCGATCGCGTGCTGGTCGTCGGCTCCTTCCTGCGCAAGGATCATCCGCTGATCGCCCAGCGCCTGCGCCAGTCGGCCAAGCGCGGTGCGCAGATCAGCGTCCTGCACAGTGCGGACGACGACCTCCTTATCAAACTGGCGGCGCGTGCGATTGCCGCGCCCTCGCAACTGCCTGCCGTGCTGGCCCAGATCGTCAAGGCGGTTTGTCAGCTCAAGGGTACCGCTGCGGATGCTGCACTGGCGGGCGTCGCCGTGTCGGCGGAAGCTCAGGCGATCGCCCAGAGTCTCGTATCGGGAAGCAACAGCGGCATCCTGCTCGGCAACTTTGCTCAGCAGCATCCGCAGGCGACGACGTTGCATGCGCTCGGCCGCCAGTTGGCGTCTGCATTGGGCGGCAGCTTCGGCTTCCTCGGCGAGGCGGCCAACAGCGTCGGTGGCTACGTGGCCAAGGCAGTGCCTGGCGCTGCCGGAATGAACGCCGCTGCGATGCTGAAAGATCCGCGCCAGGCCTATGTGGTCGTCGGCGCCGAGCCGGAACTCGACTGCGCCGATGGCGCCCAGGCCCTGGCGAGCTTGACCAAGGCGGCGGCCGTCGTGGTCCTCAGCCCCTTCAAGTCGCAGGCGATGCTCGACTATGCCGCCGTGCTGCTGCCGGTTTCGCCCTTCTCTGAAACCTCCGGTACCTTCGTCAATACCGAAGGTCGCGTGCAGAGTTTCTACGCCGCCGCCAAGCCGCTGGGTGAGACCCGGCCGGCGTGGAAGGTCTTGCGCGTGCTGGGCAATCTGCTCGACCTGAACGGATTCGCCTTCAACAGCAGCGAGGAAGTGCGCGCCGAAGCCTTGGGCGGCCAGCCTGAGTTCGTCTCCGGTCTTGATAACGGCATCGATGGCGTCACGCTGAACCTTGCCGCAGCGACCCATGGCCTCGAGCGGGTCGCCGACGTGCCGATTCACTTTGCCGATCCTCTGGTGCGCCGCGCTCCGGCCCTGCAGCAGGCGGCCGACTCGGCAGCACCGACCGTACGCATGAATGCGGCGACACTGGCGAAGTGCGGCCTTGCCTCGGGAGACAAGGTGAAAGTCGGCGCTGGCGGGACGGCGACCGCGACTCTTCCGGCGCAACTCGACGCCGGGTTGCCCGATGGGGTGGTGCGCATTGCCGCCGCTCACGCCGATACCGTCGCGCTGGGTGCGATGTCCTCCGCCCTGACTGTGGAGAAGGCATGATGGAAGCCACCGTTCTGCCCTTCGTCGAAAGCGTGCTCGGCCCCCTGTGGCCGACGATCAAGCCGGTCTGGCCGCTGCTCTGGACCCTGGTCAAGATTGTCCTGATCCTGGCGCCGCTGCTGCTGTCGGTTGCCTACCTGACCTTCTGGGAACGCAAGGTCATCGGCTGGATGCAGGTTCGCATCGGACCCAACCGTGTCGGCCCGTGGGGATTGTTGCAGCCGATCGCCGACGGTCTGAAATTGTTCTTGAAGGAAGTACTGTTCCCGACCGCGGCAGACAAGAAACTCTTTGTGCTCGGCCCCATCATGGCCATCGCGCCGGCGCTGGCCGCCTGGGCGGTGATTCCCTTTTCCCCGGGCTGGGTGCTGGCCAACGTCGATGCGGGCGTGCTGTATCTGCTTGCCATCAGCTCGGTCGGCGTCTACGGCATCATCGTCGCGGGTTGGGCGTCGAATTCCAAGTATCCGTTCTTCGGCGCCATGCGTGCCTCGGCGCAGATGATCTCCTACGAAGTTTCGATGGGCCTTGGCCTGATCACCGTGCTGATGGTGTCGAACAGCCTCAACCTGACCGATATCGTCAATGCCCAGAGCAAGGGCCAGTTTGCCGGTTACGGGCTCGGCGTGTTTTCCTGGAACTGGTTGCCGCTGCTGCCGATGTTCGCGGTCTACCTGATTTCCGGCGTGGCCGAAACCAATCGCGCTCCGTTCGACGTGGTCGAAGGCGAATCGGAAATTGTCGCCGGCCACATGGTCGAATACTCGGGCATGGCGTTCGCGATGTTCTTCCTTGCCGAATACGCCAACATGATCCTGATTTCGGCGATGACCTCGATCTTCTTCCTCGGCGGCTGGCTGTCGCCGATCGGGGCGCTGCCAAACGGATTCCACTGGATGGCGTTCAAGATGGCTGCGATCCTGTTCTTCTTCCTCTGGATTCGGGCCACCTTCCCGCGCTATCGCTATGACCAGATCATGCGCCTGGGCTGGAAGGTGTTTGTGCCGCTCACGCTGGTCTGGATCCTGGTGATCGGCGTCTGGATGATGTCGCCGCTGACTATCTGGAAATAGGGCCGAGAGAGATCATCATGGGTGCAAAAGATTTCATTGGTAGCCTCTTCCTCAAGGAACTGTTCAAGGGCATGGCGGTGACCGGCCGCTACATGTTCGCGCGCAAGATCACCATCCAGTATCCGGAAGAGAAGACGCCGCAAAGCAACCGTTTCCGCGGACTGCATGCGCTGCGGCGCTATCCCAACGGCGAGGAACGCTGCATTGCCTGCAAGCTGTGCGAGGCGGTATGCCCGGCGATGGCGATCACCATCGAGTCGGCGGAGCGCACCGACGCGAATGGGCAAACCTCGCGCCGCACCACGCGCTACGACATCGATCTGACCAAGTGCATCTTCTGCGGTTTCTGCGAGGAGGCCTGCCCGGTCGACGCCATTGTCCAGACGCGCATCTTCGAATACCACGGTGAGGCGCGCGGCGACCTTTACTACACGAAGCAGATGCTGCTGGCCGTGGGCGACCGCAACGAAGCGCAGATCGCCGCCGATCGCGCTCAGGACGCCCCTTACCGCTAATGCCACGCTAATCCAGCCATGGAATTCAAGACCATTCTCTTCTACATCTTTTCCACGATCACGGTGATGGCCGCCCTGCGCGTGATCACGGCGCGCAATCCGGTGCACGCCGCGCTGTTCCTGGTGCTGGCCTTCTTCAACATGGCGGGGCTGTGGATGCTGCTGCAGGCCGAGTTCCTGGCTCTCGCACTGATCATGGTCTATGTCGGTGCCGTGATGGTGCTCTTCCTGTTCGTCGTGATGATGCTCGACATCAATATCGAGCGCGTTCGCCAGGGATTCTGGAACAATCTGCCGCTGGGTGCGCTGGTCGGCCTGCTGATGGTGGGCGAAATGGCTGTGGTTCTCTCCGGCCGCTACTTCGGCCTGGCCCACCTGCCGCCGCAGAACATGCCGGCGAACTACAGCAACACCAAGGAACTGGCGCGCCTGCTCTATACCGATTACGCCTATCCCTTCGAAATCGCGTCGGTCATTCTGCTGGTCGCCATCGTCGCCGCCGTCATGCTCACCCTGCGCGGGCGCAAGGACAACAAGGCCATGCATTCGTCCGACCAGATTGCCGTCAAGGCCAAGGACCGCATGAGGCTGGTCAAGATGTCGCCTGAAGTCGAACTTCCCGCTGCCGCGGCGAAGGAGGGGGAATAGGCATGGTTCCGCTTTCATACTACCTGATACTCGCCGCGATCCTGTTCGCGATCAGCATCGTCGGCATCTTCCTCAACCGGAAGAACCTGATCGTGTTGCTGATGGCCATCGAACTGATGCTGATGGCGGTGAATCTGAATTTTGTCGCCTTCTCGCACTATCTCAATGACCTCTCGGGCCAACTCTTCGTCTTCTTCATCCTCGTCGTTGCAGCCGCCGAATCGGGCATCGGTCTCGCCATTCTGGTGGTGCTGTTCCGCAACCTGTCCTCGATCGATGTCGAAGACCTCGACACTCTGAAGGGCTAGCGGGAATGAAGACACTCTACTTGCTGGTTCCCCTGGCTCCGCTGGCCGGCGCCATCCTGGCCGGCTTCTTCGGCAAGATCCTCGGCCGCACCGGTTCGCATGTGGTCACAATCCTCGGCGTTGCGATTTCCTTCGCCCTGTCGGTGCTGATCTACCAGGACGTGCAGGCCGGCCATCTGTTCAACGGCGCCGTCTATACCTGGATGCAATCGGGCGGGCTCAAGCTCCAGGTCGGCTTCCTGATCGATCCGCTGACCGTCACCATGATGCTGGTGGTCAACTTCGTCTCCCTCATGGTTCACGTGTACACCATCGGCTACATGGCGGACGACCCCGGCTACCAGCGCTTCTTCAGCTACATCTCGCTGTTTACCTTCTCCATGCTGATGCTGGTGATGTCGAACAACTTCGTTCAGCTGTTCTTCGGTTGGGAAGCGGTGGGGCTGGTTTCGTATCTGCTGATCGGCTTCTGGTACACGCGGCCGACGGCGATCTATGCCAACCTCAAGGCCTTCCTGGTCAACCGCGTCGGCGACTTCGGCTTCCTGCTCGGCATCGGCCTGATTGCCGCCTATGCCGGCAGCCTCGATTATGCGGAAGTGTTTGCCAAGAGGAACGAGCTGGCGACGATCACCGAAGCCGTCACGGGCTGGCCGCTGATCACCGCCGTCTGCATCTGCCTGTTCATCGGCGCCATGGGCAAGTCGGCGCAGTTCCCGCTGCATGTCTGGCTGCCCGACTCGATGGAAGGCCCGACCCCGATCTCCGCGCTGATCCACGCCGCGACCATGGTCACGGCCGGTATCTTCATGGTGTCGCGCATGTCGCCGCTCTTCGAACTGTCCGACACGGCACTGTCCTTCGTCATCGTCATCGGCGCCATCACCACGCTGTTCATGGCGCTGATCGCCATCGTGCAGACCGACATCAAGCGCGTCGTCGCCTACTCGACCCTATCGCAGCTCGGCTACATGACCATGGCGCTCGGCGCTTCGGCCTATTCGGTAGCGATCTTCCACCTCATGACGCATGCCTTCTTCAAGGCGGTGCTCTTCCTCGGCGCCGGCTCGGTGATCATCGCCATGCACCACGAGCAGGACATGCGGCGCATGGGCGGACTGCGCAAGTACCTGCCGATCACTTATGCGACGATGCTGATCGGCGCCTTCGCGAACGCGGGCCTGCCGCCCTTCGCCGGTTTCTTCTCCAAGGATTCGATCATCGAGGCCGTGCATCTGGCCCAGGTGCCGGGCGCCGGCTTTGCGTATTTCTGCGCGCTGGCGGCGGTCTTCGTCGGTGGACTGTATTCCTTCCGCCTGATCTTCTTTACCTTCCACGGCAAGGAGCGCTTCCGTGAGGCCGCGCATGACGCCCATGGCCACGATGCGCACGCGGATAGCCATGGCGACCATGGCCATCACGGCTCCGCCGAGCCGCACGAGTCGCCCAAGGTCGTCACCGTGCCGCTGATTCTGCTGTCGATTCCCGCAATCGCTTCCGGCTGGCTGATCGGCACCATTCTTTACGGCAAATGGTTCGGCGATGCGATCCATATCGGCGAAGCCCACAAGGGCGTCGAGAAAATGGCCGAGGAGTTCCACGGCGTGCTCGGCATGATGATGCACGGCGTGACGACGCTGCCGTTCTGGCTGGCAATTTCCGGTGCGGCCACGGCATGGTTCCTCTACATCGTGCGTCCCGACCTGCCGGCGGTGATCAAGAAGAAATCGGGCGTGCTGGCGACGATCCTCGAAGAGAAATACGGTTTCGACAGGTTCAACGACTGGTTCTTCGCCGGCGGCGCGCGCCTGATCGGCCGCGGCCTGTGGAAGGGCGGGGACCAGGTGCTGATCGACGGCGTGATGGTGAACGGTTCGGCCGGCGCCGTCGGCTGGATATCGGGGCTAGTTCGCCTGTTCCAGACCGGCCGCATCTACCAGTACGCTTTCAGCATGATCTTCGGCGTGTTCGCGCTGCTGACACTTTGGTTCAACAGGGCCTGAGTGCAAGAGCGCCCTCATGCACACCGGCCTGATGGAATGAATATCCGATGAATTCGCAACTCCTGAGTCTAGCAATCTGGGTCCCGATCCTCGGCGCCGTGCCGGTTTTCTGGATCGGCTCCGAGCGCCGCACGCTGGTGCGCTGGCTGTCGCTGGCGGTTGCCGTCGCCGGCTTTCTGGTCACCATCCCGCTCTACACCGGCTTCGACGTGACGCAAAGCGGCATGCAGTTCGTCGAGCAGGCGCCCTGGATCACGCGTTTCAATACCCAGTACCTGCTCGGGGTTGACGGCATCTCGATGCCTTTCATCCTGCTCAACAGCCTGATCACCGTACTGGTGGTGCTGGCCGGCTGGGAAGTTATCGAAGACAAGCAGGCCCAGTACATGGGCGCCTTCCTGATCATGTCAGGCCTCATGAACGGCATTTTCAGCGCGCTCGACGGCGTGCTGTTCTATGTCTTCTTCGAGGCCTCGCTGATCCCGATGTACATCATCATCGGCGCCTGGGGCGGACCGAACCGGGTCTATGCGGCATTCAAGTTCTTCCTCTACACGCTGCTCGGCTCGTTGCTGATGCTGGTTGCCCTGATCTGGCTGTTCCTCGAGTCCGGCGGCAGCTTCAACATCCTCGACTGGCACCAGCTGCGCATCGGCATGGCGCCGCAGATCCTGATCTTCATCGCCTTCCTCGTTTCGTTCGCGGTGAAGGTGCCGATGTGGCCGGTGCACACATGGCTGCCCGACGCCCACGTCGAGGCGCCCACCGGCGGCTCGGTGGTGCTTGCCGCGATCGCCCTGAAGCTCGGCGCCTACGGCTTCGTGCGGTTTTCGCTGCCCATCGTGCCCGATGCCAGCCACCATCTCGCGCCGCTGATCATCGCCCTGTCGCTGATCGCGGTGATCTACATCGGCTTCGTGGCGCTGGTGCAGACCGACATGAAGAAGCTGATCGCCTATTCGTCGATCTCGCACATGGGTTTCGTCACGCTCGGCTTCTTCATCTTCAACCAGATCGGCGTCGAGGGCGCACTGGTGCAGATGATTTCCCACGGCTTCGTTTCGGCGGCGATGTTCCTCTGCGTCGGCGTCATGTACGACCGCATGCATTCGCGCATGATCGCCGACTACGGCGGCGTGGTGAACACCATGCCCAAGTTTGCCGCGCTGTTCGTCTTCTTCTCCATGGCCAATTCGGGATTGCCGGCCACCTCCGGTTTCGTCGGCGAGTTCATGGTGATCCTTGGCGCGATCAAGTTCAATTTCTGGGTCGGCTTCGCGGCCGCCACGACACTGATTCTCGGTGCTGCCTACACCCTGTGGATGGTCAAGCGCGTGGTCTTCGGCGCGGTCGGCAACGCCCACGTGGCAGAACTCAAGGACATCGGCAGCCGCGAGTTCCTGGTGCTCGGCCTGCTGGCCGTCTGCGTGCTGGCCATGGGTCTGTATCCCTTCCCCTTCACCGAAGTGATGCATGCCTCGGTGGATAACCTGCTCAAG
>Ga0207969_100233_pt1 | contig 31584 bp, 28 predicted proteins | sample LakWasMet25_LOW6_2_FD_183869 | JGI IMG/M metagenome (GOLD analysis project Ga0207969, IMG submission 183869) | Freshwater sediment methanotrophic microbial communities from Lake Washington under simulated oxygen tension - Sediment Metagenome... | ecosystem: Environmental > Aquatic > Freshwater >... | reverse complement strand
GGTCGCGCACCGAGCCCTCGCCGCGGTCGTACGCGTCCACGATCTTGCGCCGTAGATCCATGCTGTAGAGGCTCATGCCCAGACGAGCCTGCTTACCCCGTACCAAGTCCGTCGGACGAACGCTCTAATGGGGAGGTCGATGAGTGCTCCGGGGGTTACGCGGTCGGGGAGGTTGCGGGGGGGATTGCGGCTGGGATCATCACCGGTGGTGCAACAGGCGCAGCAGGGGCGCGGCCGTTCGCGATGGGGCTTACCGACGAAGGGCTGGAGGCGTTCGCGAGGGCGCGGGGCGCGACGACCTGGAGGCAGCTGCCGGATGTGGTGAACTGGCGGAGCGGCGTCATCGACAAACTTGCCGATCCGAACACGATGGTTCACTTCAATCTTGACGGTGTAAACGTGTGGCAGGGCATTTCACGCGCGGCGGCAGGAGGGGCGGGTCCAACGGACTGGGAACTACTCACCATTCAACAGAACCCGCAGTTCTGGGATACGATCCAATTCTGGAGAGGCGGCCAGCGGGTGCTGAATCCGTTCCTATGAGTGCGATATCAACACCGCGAACGGACGACAGAACCTTCAAGGTCTGGGAGTATCAGATCAGCCATGGGCAGCTCCTGATTCGAAGCCCGCGGTCTCCGGCGACCACCACCTCGCCGGAGCGCCACACAAACGTCGATGTCGTTTTTCTCGGGGTCGAGTACATGTGCTTGCCCCGCGTGTTACGCGGGCTGACGCTGGATCGGGCCACCGCGGAAGAGCTACAGGACCTCGAAGCCACCTTGGGCGAGGCCCCCGAGCCTAAGAACGTGAGGATCCTGGTCTCCGGAGGGAAACGATTCGTCGTCGTCGCGGTATACATCGACGTCTCGGAGAACGACTGGGACATCTTCGACTCGCCTTTCGAATTTCGCTCGCAGTTTCGCGGTGCAAAGAAGTAGGCCCTTGTCCGAAGACTGCTTTTCAATTTTGACGGTGCGGACCGATTGTGGAGGGATGGCCCGAGAGACACCGGGAGCGATGTTCTGGTGGCGCGATCTGGGCGCGGCGCGGGTGGATGTCGGCAGTGATGTCGGGAGGGATGTCGGCGGCGAGGACGCCTCCGCCCCCGGTGCCGACGCCCATGGAAGACGCCGGCTGCGGGTGCCGGACGCTCCCCTCGCGCGGTGGCGCGGCGGGTCCGTGGCTGCTGGCGCTGGCGGCGCTGGGGCTGCGCCGCCGAAGGGCGATGCGCTCGTAGCCGCTTCGATCAGCCCGGGCCGGCCATGGCCTCGCCGATGACGGAGAAGAAGCGCATACGGGCGCGCGGAGGCAGCATCCCGGCGTGGCGGAAGAGCACCCGGCCGTCGCGGCCGAGCACCATCACATAGCTGGTCGACGGTCGAAACCGATAGGCCCCCGACATGGAGCTGGACCAGTCGATCAGGATCTCCATCCCCTGCTCCCTGGCGATGTCGATCACGGCGTCGCGGGCGAAGCCCGAGGCTGGCCAGAAGCTGTACGAGCTCAGGTTGGCCACCGGGACCACCGCCACGTCGCGGCTGAGGTCCTGAGAGCGGGCGCGCTCGGCCAGCTCTCGCTTGAGCTCATTGTTCTGCTGGTTGGAGTCCCGGTCTTCATAGATCAGGATCACCACCCGCCCCCGGTAGTCGCGCAGCCGGCGGGTCTGTCCGCTGGTGCCCTCCAGCGCGAAGTCCGGCGCCATTGGCGGCGGCGGAGCGGGCGGCGGGGCGGGCGCAGGCGGGGCGGGCGCCACCTGCGGCGCACCCTCTACGGGCACCGGGTCGGCCTGCGTCGCCAGGGGAGCCAACGCCAGCGCGAGAGTCCACCACAACCTTGTATTCAATGGTCGCTCCATCGTTCAGTCCAATCAGTGACTCGGGGCCCCACACCCCCCGAGCACCGCGCTAGGCGGGGCTTCGACGGGAGAGCGCCCGCTCGATCGCCACGCGGTGATCGGAGGGAGAGCCCACGAGGCAGAGGCCCCCGCGAGCGCGCACGAGCAGCGCCACCGAGGCCGCCCCGCTGCCGCCCACGAGCCAGGGTCGACCCCCGCAGGCCAGCGCGTAGGCGTCGAGCATGGCCACCTCGGCCGCGGGGGAGCGCCCCATGGTGATCGAGAGGCCGACGGCGTCAGGGTTGATGTGCTCGATGGCATCGGCGATGGCCTGCGGCGGAGTGCGCCCACCCAGGATCGTCGATTGGATGCCCCAGCCCGCCATCTGGATCGCGACGCCGTGCAATCCGATGGCGTGCTCCTCGTCTTCGACGCTCGCCAGCACCATGCGCCAGCGGGCATCGTCCGGCTGGACGAGGCGCACCAGCGATCCCACGACGCCGAGGATTTGCCCCGAGGCGAGGTGCTCCTGGGCCACGGAGAGCTGGCCCTGGTGCCAGAGGTCGCCGATCTGCCTCAGCGCGGGCGCGAAGACCCCCTCGAAGACCTCCTGGGCGCTTCCGACGAAGAGCGCGCGGCTCACCTCCTGCTGGATGCGCTCGGGGTCGAAGTCGCGCACCGCCGAGAGCAGGGCGTCGAGCGCCATGGCGGTTGCGCTGGCGAGCTCGCCCGGCGGGGGAGGCGTCGAGGGGGCCTTGCCCTCGCGGTCGACGCGCACGAGCTGGGCGGCCTCGGCGATGGCCATGCCGCTGCTGCACAGGTCGCGCAGGCGCTTGAGCTCCACCACGTCGACGTCGCTGTAGAGGCGGTACGACGAGGCGGTGCGGGCGGGGGTCGGGATGCCGTAGCGCCGCTCCCAGGCGCGGAGCGTCGCCGCGGGCACGCCGGTCAATTCCGCGACCACGTTGATTCGGTAGCGACCGAGCGCGTCTTTCATGCATCCATTCTCACGAGCGGCATCGCGCGAGCGACACTGCCGCTGCTTGTGTTCCGCGGTCGATGATAAGAGAGGGCCCACGGGCAGATCAATGATGGACAATACTCCGCAGGGCAGTACGACCGATCGACGACCGCACGCCGTGGTGATCGGCAGCGGGTTTGGCGGGCTCGCGGCCGCGGTGCGGCTCGGGGCGCGCGGGTACCGCGTGACGGTGCTGGAGAAGGCCGACGCGCCGGGAGGCCGGGCCTACGTGCACCGCCAGGACGGCTTCGTCTTCGACGCGGGGCCCACGGTGGTGACGGCGCCCTTCTTGTTCGAAGAGCTGTGGACCCTGTGCGGGCGAAAGATGTCCGATGACATCGACATGCGCCCGGTGACGCCCTTCTATCGGGTTCGCTTCGAGGACGGTACGCATTTCGACTACACCGGCGACGGGGCGGCGATGCGGGCCGAGGTGGCGAAGGTCTCCCCGGCGGACGTCGACGGCTACGAGCGCTTCGTGAAGATGAGCGAGGAGATCTTCCGCGTGGGCTTCGAGAAGCTGGCGCACGTGCCATTCCTCGACGTGGGCTCGATGCTGAAGATCGTCCCGGAGATGGTGAAGCTGCAGAGCTATCGCACCGTGTACGGGCTGGTGTCGAAGTTCTTGAAGCACGAGAAGCTTCGACAGGTGATGAGCTTTCATCCGCTGCTGGTGGGCGGAAATCCATTCAGCACCACATCGATCTACACGCTCATCGCCTTCCTCGAACGCAAGTGGGGAGTCCACTTCCCTATTGGCGGCACCGGCGAGCTCGTCAAGGGCCTGGTGAACCTCATCGAAGGCTCCGTCGGGGGCACGGTGCGCTGCAACGCCGAGGTGAAGCGAATCACCCTCGAGGGCCGCAGGGCCACCGGGGTCGAGCTGGCCAGCGGCGAGGTGATCCCCGCGTCGGTGGTGGTCTCCAACGCCGACTCGGCGTGGACCTACCGCTACCTCGTCGCCCCGGAGGCCCGTAAGACCTGGACCGACTCGCGCATCGAGCGCTCCCGCTACTCCATGTCCCTCTTCGTCTGGTACTTCGGCACCGACCGGAAGTACGAAGACGTGGCGCACCACACCATCCTCCTCGGGCCGCGCTACCGCGAGCTGCTCGACGACATCTTCGAGAAGAAGGTGCTCGCCGACGACTTCTCTCTCTACCTCCACCGCCCGACGGCTACCGACCCATCGATGGCCCCGGAGGGCTGCGACGCCTTCTATGTGCTCTCGCCGGTGCCGCACCTCGACGCGGGCATCGACTGGGGGGAGCGGGCCGAGGCCTATCGCAGGTCCATCGAGGCCTACCTCTCCAAGACCGTGATGCCCGACCTCGCGAAGCACGTGGTGAGCTCTCGGGTGCTGACCCCGCAGCAGTTTCAGGACGACCTGCTCTCCTTCAAGGGAGCCGCCTTCGCGATGGAGCCCGTGCTCACCCAGAGCGCGTGGTTTCGCCCGCACAACCAGAGCGAGGACATCGAGAACCTCTACCTCGTCGGCGCCGGAACCCACCCCGGCGCGGGCATGCCCGGCGTGCTCTCCTCCGCGCGCGTGCTCGATCGCGTGGTGCCCGATGCTACGCCTGCCTGACCCCTACGACGAAGACGTCCGGCGGTGTCGGGAGATACTCCGCGCCGGGTCGAAGAGCTTCCACGCCGCGTCGCTCTTCCTCCCTGCCCGGGTGCGGGGCCCGGCCTCGGTGCTCTACGCCTTCTGCCGGGTGGCCGACGACGCGGTCGACCTCGTATCCCCCAAGCACGCCCCGGAGGCCATCGCCCGGATGCGAGAGCGTCTTGGGAAGGTCTACGCGGGAGAGCCCAACGACACTCCGGTCGACCGCGCGCTCTCGGTGGTGGTGAGGCGATACGCGCTGCCAAGGGCGATCCCCGAGGCGATGCTCGACGGCTTCGAGTGGGACGTCGAGGGGCGGCGCTATGCCGACATGGAGTCGCTCCAGGGCTACTGCGCCCGGGTGGCTGCCACCGTCGGGGTGATGATGACCCTGCTCATGGGGCGCCGCGAGCCCGGGGTGCTGGCGCGCGCCTGCGACCTGGGCGTGGCGATGCAGCTCACCAACATCTGCCGCGACGTGGGCGAAGACGCCCGCAACGGCCGGGTGTACCTCCCCGCCGACTGGCTGGCGGAGGCCGGGGTCGACCCGGAGGCGCTCTTGCGAGCCCCGGCCTTCAGCGCCCCGCTTGGCGCGGTGATCGAGCGCACCCTGAAGGAGGCCGACCGGCTCTACCAGCGATCGGCCGACGGGGTGGCGATGCTGCCACGCGATTGTCGGATGGCCATTCGAGCGGCGACGCTGCTCTATTCCCACATCGGTGAAGAGGTGCGGAGGCGCGGAGGGGACTCGGTGAGCTCTCGCGCGGTGGTTCCCGGGGGGCGAAAGCTGGGGCTGCTGGCGAGGGCCTTCGGGGCGCGCTTCTCGGCCGATCGCGAGCCGAGGGAGGGCGACGCCCCGCCGCTGCCCGCGGTGCAGTTCCTCGTGGACGCGGTGCAGGGAGGCGGCGCTGGATGAGCCCGGAGGAAGCCCGCTCCAGGGTTCGCGAGGCCGCGGGCCCTGAGCTGCTGGAGAGGCTGGAGCACCTCGACGCCACGCGCTCCCGACCTCCGGTCGACGACCGCCCCCCGGCGGGCGCTCCCGATGTCGGCGCTGCCGTGGACTGCGACGTCGCCCTGGTGGGCGGTGGCCTGTCGCTGCTCTACGCCCCGGTGCTGGCCGCGATGGGGGCGAAGGTGCATGTCTTCGACCGCTCCCGCGCAGGGGGCACCCACCGCGAGTGGAACGCCTCGGAGCGGGAGCTCGGCGCCCTGGTCTCCATGGGGCTGCTCACCCCCGACGAGCTCGACGGGCTCATCATCGCCCGCTACCGGGAGGGCTTCTGCCGCTGGCACGAGGGCGGAACCTGGCCCGTCACCAGGGTGCTCGACCGCTCGGTGGACGCGGGCGCCCTGCTCTCCCTGGTGCGCCGTCGTGCGGAGTCGCTGGGGGTGGTCTTCCATGATGGCCACTCGCTCATCGGGCACTGCCCGGGAGAGCGCTCCATCGCACTGCGCTTCAGCAACGGCGCCGGGGCGTCGAGCGAGGTGGTCGCCCGGCTGATGATCGACGCCCGAGGCGCAGCGAGCCCCTCGGCCACCGCCGACCTGATCTGCCCCACCGTGGGCGGGGTGCTCACCGGGCTCGCCCGGGGGGATGGTCCCGACGAGGTCGACCCCGAGGTGGGGGAGATACTGGTGACTACGGAGGGCGTGGAGGAGGGCCGCCAGCACATCTGGGAGGGCTTTCCAGGGAGGCCCGGAGAGACCACCGTCTATCTCTTCTATTACGACAAGCGCGCTGCGGTGGGAGACGGCTCTCTGGTGAAGCTCTATGCGCGCTTCTTCGAGACGCTCCCACGCTACAAGCGAGGAGAGGCGAGGCTAGAGCGGCCGACCTTCGGGTACATCCCCGGCTGGTCGAGGCTCAGCCCCGCGCCCCGCCCTCCCTCGTCGCGCGTCGTGCTGGTGGGGGATGCTGCGGCGCGGCACTCCCCGCTCACCTACTGCGGCTTCGGGGCGACGCTGCGCTCGGTGCGATCGGCGAGCGCCAGGGTGATGGCGGCCTTGTCCGAGGAGAGCGTGTCGCTCGACCCTGTGGTGCACGACACGCCCCTCCACCGGGGTACCGGGGCGCTCGCCCATATGATCGCCTCGCCGCCGAGGGAGCCCGCGAAGGCCGGGGCGCTCAATGGGTTGCTCGACGCGGCCTTCGGATCGCTTCACTCGATGGGCGACGAGGCCTATGGGAGGCTGTTGAGGGATGAGATGTCCGGCGGGGAGTTCTTCAGGTTTCTTCATTCGACTTCGATGAGGAGGCCGGAGGTCTACCCGTGGGTGTTCAGGGTGCTGGGGGCCGCGGGGGTGGGGCGCTGGGGCGCCGGGGTGCTCCAGGCGCTCTGGTCGAAGGAGCCGGCGGCGTGATCCCAGCGCGCAAGCACCGGCTCTTCCGGTGGTGGTTCTCGGGGCACGCTCGCTCCCGCATCCGGGCGAGCTTCTCCGCGGTGCGCGCCGAGGGGATGGACCACCTCCGCGCGGCGCTCTCCTCGGGCCCGGTGCTCATCGTCTCCAACCACACCTCGTGGTGGGACCCGATGGTGGTGCTCTACCTCACCGAGCGGGTGCTGCGCTGCGACGGGCACGCCATGATGGACGCGGCCAACCTCCGCCGGCTTCCCTTCTTCGCCATGGTGGGCGCCTTCGGGGTCGACCTCGATGATCCCTCGGACGGGGCGAGCGCGATGCGCTACGCGGCGCGGCTTCTCAACGCCCCGGGGAGGATGGTGTGGGTCTTTCCCCAGGGGAGGGAGCGCCCGGTGACCGAGCGCCCGCTGGGCTTCCGGCCGGGGAGCGCCGAGGTGGCGAGGGTGGCGAAGTGCGTGACGGTCCCCGTCGGACTTCGATATGAGCACCGGGGGAGCGAGCGACCGGAGCTGCTGATGTCCATTGGACAACCGTTGCCATGGACGAAGGACGTGACGGCCGCCCGGGGCGCCCACGAGGCCGCGGTGACCGAGCGGCTCGACCGGCTGGACGAGGCGCTCCGGGATGGGAGCGTCGAGGGCTTCGAGGCGCTGGAGGCGATGGGCCCCGGGGCCGCGGCGCAACGGGCCGAGCGGGCGCTGGCGGCGATCACCCGGCCGTGGGCGCTGGGGCCGCCGAGGGGGCGCTGAGGTCGGCGGCGGCGGTCTTCTTCCCGACCTCCCCGGAGCGCATGAGGGCCATGCGAAGCAGCACCGGGCCCAGCAGCAGGTTCACCGTGACCACCGAGAGCACCAGCGCTCGCGCCCCGACGCCCCAGCTCGGGAAGTGGCGGCTGAGGATCTCCGAGAGCCCGATGGAGACGCCTGCCTGGGGGATCAGCGCGAAGGGCGCCCAGCGCTGCACCACGGGCTCCGCGCGGGCGAGGCGGGCGCCCGCCAGCGCGCCGACCGAGAGCGCCACCCCGCGGACCACGGCGAAGGCCAGCGCGGCGACCCAGAGGGTGCGCACCACGGCGAGGTCGAGGCCCGCGCCGGCGAGCGCGAAGAACACCGCGAAGATGGGCAGCGAGGCGGGCTCCAGGGCGTGGGCGATCTCCTCGCCGGAGACGCGCAGCACGTTCTGGAGGATGAGCCCCGCCGCCAGGTTGATGAGCAGCGGGTCGAGGTGAAGCCGCGAGCCGACCTCCGCCGCCACGACGCACACCGCCAGGATGAACAGCACCAGTCCCCGGCGCACCCGGCGCACCCAGAGCCGGATGGCTACGGCCACCAGCGCGCCCACGGCGATGGAGCCGAAGATCTCGATGGCCAGCTTCGTCGCCGGGGAGATCGCCTCGTGGACTCCCCCGAAGACCTGCTGGGCCGCGCTGCTGCCGATGCCGAAGAGCACGATCACGGCGATGTCGGAGAGCACCACCACCCCGAGGCTGGTCTCGCTGACGGGCCCCTCGGCGCTGCTCTCGGAGAGGAGCGCCAGCACCACCGAGGGGGAGAGCGAAGCGATCAGCACGCCAAGGTTGAAGGCCACCACCATGCGCTGCGGGGGAGTGAGCTCTCGGAGGAAGGGGATCCACGGGCTCAGGGCGACCACCAGGCCGGCGACGGCGACGAGCGCGAGCACCAGGGAGATGCCGGCGATGGAGGCCACCGAGCGCAGCCGTGGGCGCAGGTGCTTCAGGTCGAGCTCGCAGCCCGCGGAGAGCGCGATGAGCCCGACGGCGACGGAGCTCACCAGCTTGAGGCTGGAGATCATCGGCGCGGTGAGCAGCCCCGCGGAGCTAGGCCCGCAGGCGAGGCCGCAGGCGAGGTAGCCCGTGAGCCGCGGGAGGCGGAGGGTGGCCGCGATCTCGCCGCTCTGGATCGCCGCGAGCACCAGGAAGCCGAAGGCCAGGGCGGTGCCGGCGTCGCTCGACGCGGCCGCGCCGGGGCCGAGGAAGCTGCGGGCCGAGGCCATCAGCGCGACGACGAGGATGAGCAGGATGAGCGAGCGGATCATCGTGGTGCCTTCGGCGGGCCAGGGGGGACCGAGGGGATCGTCGGTCGATCGTCGTCGGGGTCGTCGTGGTCGATGGAGAGGGCGCCCACCGCGTCCTCGCCGGGCCTGGTCCCGTGGCCCGCGAGCGCTCGGGCCGAGACGCGGAAGATCAGCTCGGTAAGCAGCGCGCCGCCGATGACCACGGTCTCCAGGCTCCCTTTGAGCATCTCGGGGTACGAGCTGCGAGCGCTCACTACGACGGCGATGGAGACCGCGCTCGAGGGCAGCAGGGCCAGCCAGGTGGAGGTGTTGGGGCCGAGGCGCATCGCGCCGGGCTGGGCCCCGTCGGAGGACTCGGCGAGCGCCACGCGGGCCGCGCGCACGCCCATCAGCTTGCCCGCCGCGCGGGCCAGGACATAGATCGGGAGCATGATCCAGCCGCGGCGGTCGTGCGGGGACCAGAGGGCGCCGACGACCACGAAGAAGGCCATGTAGATCGGGCGCTCGAGGTCGCGGAAGCGCGGCCGGGAGAGCCACGAGCCCGCGGCGGCGCTGCCTGGGACGTTGGCCGCCGTCATGCCGGAGACGAAGCACACGGCCAGCGGGGAGAAGCCCACGTAGCCGGCCATGCCCGCGGAGAAGGCGAGGGCGCCCAGGGTCATGGCGACGTCCTCGTTGGGGTTGCGGGCGTTGCGCACCACGACCCAGATCAGCAGCCCCAGCCCGACGCCCATCCCCACCTGCAGGAACACCCAGCCCAGCGGCGGGAGCTGCCACGCGCTCCCGCCGATGGGGCGGAAGGCCGCGGTGACCAGGGCCACGGCGAGGAGCGCCATCACGTCGTCGAGGGCGGCCACCCTCCGGAGCTTCCTCGCGGCGGACAGGTCGAGCAGCCCGAGCAGCCCCATCAGCCGCGCTCCGGTGGGGGCGCTCACCGCCGCGCAGGCGCCGATGATCACGGCGTTGCGGACGATGTTGGCGGCGACCAGGGCCTCGCCCGGCGGGTGCACCAGCGCGAGCGCGGAGGCGGAGATCACGCCCACCACCAGGGCGGTGCAGCCGCTCTCGATGGCCATGGCGCGCACGGTACCGGCGGGCCAGCGCTCCACCTGGCGGAGGTCGAAGTCGGTGCCGACGCGGAAGCCGATCCAGCCGAGGCCGAACTCCAGCAGGGGGCGGAGGTCCTGGATCACCGACGGGCTGAGGATGCCGACCTCCGGACGGCGTGCCACGAGGCCGAGGACGAGGAAGGGAAGCCCGCTGCCGGTCACCATCGCGAGGCCCGAGCGGCGCTCCCAGGCGCGCACCGAGGGGTGCCCGGCGAGGAGCGCCAGGGCCAGGATCGCCATCAGTCCGAGGGTGACGCGGGCGATGGTCCCCGCGCTGGGAGGCGGCGCCTCGGGCGGGGGAGGGGAGGCGACGGTGGCGCCGGAGTCACCCGCGTCGATGACCACGGAGACATCGGAGGCATCGGGGACATCGGAGGCATCGGAGACGTCGGGGACATCGGGGACATCGGGGACATCGGGGACATCGGGGACATCGGGGACATCGGGGACATCGGGGAGGTCGACCCGGGGGCGCACCACGATCGGGGCGGGCACGCCGACCGTAGCGCTCGCATCGAGCGCATCCCTCGCATCGAGCACGGCGGTGGCGTCGGTCGCGGCGGTGGCGTCGGTCGCGGCGGTGGCGTCGGCCGCGGCGCGCGCGTCGGCCGCGGCGGTGGCGTCGGCCATGGCCGAAGCGTCGACGAGCTGTGCCTGCGCGCTCTGCGGCAGGAGGCAGCAGAGCAGCGCCAGGAGCGCGATCGTCCACGCGAGGGGGTGGGCGTGCGGCAGGCGGACAGGGGTCATCAGCGATCTCCTCGGAGCGCCGGAGCGGGAGCGTCATCCCGATCCGGCCGATGCGGCGGTGACGGCCCGTGAGAGGACCCGCTGTCGTCGTCGCACGACTCCGACGGCCACGTCGAGCGGTCTGTGCGCCTCATCGGCTCCCTCGCCCTCGTCCCACGCCTATCCGAGAACCGCTCTAGAGTCGGCGCGTGTCGACGCCTACCGATCCGACCGAGGCCCTGCTCTCCCGCGTGCGAGCCATCTGCTACGACTTCGCGGGGACCGAGGAGAAGCTCTCCCACGGCGCGCCCTTCTTCCACGTGCGGGGCAAGGGGGTGCTCACCTTCGCGAGCGACCACCACGGCGACGGGCGCGTCGCGGTGTGGTGCAAGTCGACCCACGACGAGCAGCAGCGGCTCGTGCGCTCGGACCCGGACGTGTATTTCGTCCCGCCCTACGTGGGCGTGAGCGGCTGGGTGGGCGTGCGCCTGGAGCGTCCCGGCACCGACTTCGAGGCGCTCTCGATGCTCGTCGAGGAGGCGTGGCGCGCGGTGGCCCCGAAGCGCCTCGCGAACGCGGCGCCGTCCGCCCCGCCTCCGCCGCCCGTGTACGCGACCACCGACCCCGCGGTGGTGGCCGACGCGCTCGCCCGCATGACGGCGCTGTGCTCCGCGCTGCCCGGGGCGTCCGCGGAGTCGTCGGCTTCGCAGAAGACGTGGCGCGTCGGCAGGAAGACCTTCGCGTACCTGCTCGACAACCAGCACCGCGACGGCATCGTGTCGGTGTGCTTCAGGGTGGCTCCCGACGAGGCCGCGGCCCTCATCGAGCGCGCTCCGCGGCGCTACTACCGCCCGCCCTACGTCGGCGCGAAGGGCTGGGTCGCGATGCGTGTCGACTCGGCCAAGGTGCCGTGGAAGGAGCTCGCGCGGCGGGTCACCGAGAGCCACGCGAGCGTCGCGCCGCGGTGATGGGTCTCACCCACGCGGTCGCGCGTGCACCGTCATGCGCATGCCGTGCTTCGGCATCAGCGTCACGCGCGGGTTCACCTCGACCCGGTGTCCCGGAGCCAATGACAGGCGGTGCCTCCGCGCCATCACGGCCAGCAGCAGCCTCGCCTCCATCATGGCGAAGCCCCGCCCGATGCAGGCGCGCGGACCCGCCCCGAAGGGCAGCCACGCGAGCCGGGGGAGGGCCGCCTCCGCCTCCGGCGCGAAGCGCTCGGGACGAAACGCCGCGTGGTCGGGGAACCACCGGGGGTCTCGGTGGGTCATGTAGATCCAGAGCACGACCTCGCTGCCGCGGGGCACCGGGTGGCCTCCGATCTCGGTGTCCTCGGCGGCCTGCCGCGCGACCATGTAGACCGGCGGATAGAGCCGCATCGACTCCTTGATGACCTGCTCTCCGTAGGGCATCGCGTCGAGGTCGGCGAGCGTGGGCATCCGGTCGCCCAGCGCCGCGTCGAGCTCGGCGTGCAGGGCCGCCTCGGCGCCCGGGTTCTGCGACAGCAGGTAGAGCGTCCAGGTGAGCGCGTGCGACGTCGTCTCGTGCCCCGCCAGGAAGAGCGTCACCAGCTGGTCGCGCACCTCCTGCAACGACATGCGCCCGCCGTCGCCCTCGGCGTCCGTCGCGTCGACCAGCATCTGCAGCAGGTCGTCGCCCGCCGCTCCGCCCTGCCGCTTCGCGACCATCGCGTGGATGATCCGGTCGAGCGCCGCGACCGAGCGATCGAGCCGGCGGCGAGAGGGCGACGGCACCCACGAGGGCAGCAGGTCGGGCCTCGAGACGATCTCCTGGAAGTCCTTCATCGCGGCGGCCACGTCGCCCACGTCGCCGCTCGCGTCGTGGCCGAAGAGCGTGCGCGCCACCACCCGCAGGGTCAGCTCCATCATGTCGGCGGAGACGTCGCGCGCCTCGCCCTCGCGCCACCCGCCCACCGTGCGCGCCGCCTCGGCGACCATCGCGCCGGCGTAGCCCTCCATGCGCGCCCGGCTGAAGGCCGGCTGCACCATGCGCCGCTGCCGCTGCCAGGTCGCGCCGTCGGAGGTGAGCAGCCCCTCGCCGAGCACCCGCGCGAGCTGGCGAAACGCGCTGTGCGTCTTGGTGTACTTCGCCGCGTGGGTGACCAGCACGTCGCGAAGGTGGTCGGGGTGGCGCAGCACGAAGAGCGCCCCGTCGCGGGTCTGCACCCGGTAGAGGTCGCCGAAGCGAGCGAAGCGCCCGGCCACCACGCCCAGCGGGTCGAAGAGGAAGCCCGCCTGCTGCAAGAGGGCGGTCCAGCGGCCCCCGGGGGTCGGTCCGGTGAGCGGGGCGAGGGGTGCGGTGGGCTCCATGGAGCCATCGAATAGCATCACCGGATCGACGGCGCCGAACCCGCTCACCCGCGCGCGGCGAGGCTCTTCGCGGTCTCCGCCCAGGTCGGGTGCTCGAAGCTGAACCCCGCCTCCAGCAGCCGCCCCGGGACCACCCGACGGCTCTTCATCACCAGCTCAGGGTCGGTGCCCATCACCCATGATCCGATCGACGCCATCCACCCCGTCGCGGGCAGCCCCACTCGCATGCCCCAGGCCGCCCGCAGCGCCCTCATGAACTCCGCGTGCGGCAGCGGCTCCGGGGCCGCCACGTTCACCGCCCCGGAGAGCTCGTCGTGCGCCACCAGGAAGTCGCACGCCCGCACGAAGTCGTCCCCATGGATCCACGACACGTACTGCCTCCCTCCGCCGATGGGACCGCCGAGGCGAGCGCGCGTGATGCGCGACAGCACCGCGAAGATGTTCTCCGTCGACGACAGCGCCCCCGGCTCGGACATCACCATCGCCGTGCGCAGCGCCACCTTGCGCGTCGCGGGGGTCGGAGCCTCGTCGAGCGCCCGCTCCCACGCCGCGGCGATGTCCGTCGAGCGCTTCCAGTAGGCCGGGACGCCCGGCTCGTGGCCGCCCATCACCCCCGTCGCCTCGTCGTTGGCGGCGTCGAAGCGGTGCGCGTAGATCGTCGCCGTCGACATCTGGAGCCACACCTTCGGCGGCGCCTTCGCCCGCGCGATGGCCTCGCCCACGACGCGCGTCGAGTCGACCCGGGAGCTCATCATCTCCGCGAGGTTCGCCTCGGTGTAGCGGCAGCTCACCGAGCGCCCCGCGAGGTTGAGCACTACGTCGGCGCCGTCGAGCTCGCGCGCCCACGCGTCGTCGAGGGTCCTGCCGTCCCAGCGCACCACGCGGGCCTCGCTCGCCCCGCCGCGCGACAGCACCACCACCTCGTGCCCCGCCGCGAGCCACCGCTTCGCGCACAGCGCCCCCACCTGCCCCGTCCCCCCAGGGATCACGTACTTCATCGCCCGCACGCCTAGCACGACTGTCCCGTCGACGGGCGCGACGACCTCCGGAGGCCTGCCGCTCACCCCCTCGACTTCGTCGAGAGGTAAGCCCCCAGCGACGCGACGAACTCCTCCGGCCGCTCCCTCTGGGGCAGGTGACCCGCGTCGGGGATCAGCACCAGCATGGCCCCGGGGATCGCCCGCTGAAGCTTCACCGCGTCCTCCGGCGTCGTCCGCTGCAGCCGGTCGGCGGCGCCCCAGAGCAGCAGCGTGCGGGCGCTCGGAGGGGCCGTCGTCGAGCCGCCCAGGATCATCGCGTCGACCGTGCGCTCGAGCTGCGGCTGGCGACGGGAGGAGAGCATGTGGCGCAGCGTCATGGGGGCCCGCGACGGGTCGTGGAAGGCCTTCGCCAGCGCCCCGGGCGTAAAGCCGACGCGCTTGACCTGGCGGCGGAGCACGGCGCGCGCGGGGTCGAGGGCGCCGAGCAGGCGAAGCGGCAGAGGCGTGCGAGGCATGGGGATGCCGTTGACCACGACCAGGGCCTCGCAGCGATCGGGGTGGCGGCACGCGAGCGACCACGCGACCGAGGCCCCGAAGGAGTTGCCCACGCACACGGCCCGACGGAGGCCGAGGGCGTCGAGCAGCGCGACCAGCCAGTCGGCGTATTCGTCGACGCTGTGGGGCCCTCCGGGGACGCCGTCCTCGAAGCCGGGGAGGTCGGGAGCCACGACCTCGAAGCTCTCCGCCAGCGGCTCGAAGACCGTCTCCCAGTGGCACCGCGCCCCGCCCCAGCCGCCGTGGATCAGCAGCACCGCCGTCCCGGCTCCTCCATGGAAGACCCGAGCGCCCCGCCCGAGGACCTCCAGGCCCTCCTCCCTCACCCGTAGCTCTGCGGTGCTCATCGTGGCGATATCGACACCGCTCTCCGTAGCGTCAAGCACCGCCCTGGCTCAACCCCCCGCCCGATCGTGCGTTAGCATCGGCGCCACTCCCGATGCGCCTCTCCGCGGTGGTCCTCTTGTGCGGTCTCGTCTCGCTAGGCTGCGACTCCGCGGACGTGGCCCCGGCGCCCCCTGCCTCGGACACCCGCGGCCCCGGCGCGACCATCGACCCCGCCCTGCGCTACGCGGCGATGTGCGCCTCCTGTCACGGCGAGGCGGGGGAAGGGGGACTCGGCTCACGGCTCGTCGACTCCGCCCGCTCCGTCGAGCAGCTCACGCAGATCATCGACGAGCGCATGCCCCAGGGAAACCCCGGCGCCTGCCGCGGAGCCTGCGCCTCGTCGATCGCTCAGTACATCAAGTCCCGCTTCACCTCGCAGGCCCTCTCCTGCGCCACCGTCGCGCCCTCCGTGCGACGCCTCCGCCTCCTCACCCGTCGCGAGTACCGCGCCACCGTGCGCGACCTGCTCGACCTCCCGGCGCCCTCGACGACGCCCTCCACGCCTCCCACCACCGATCCCTCGTGCGGGCGCCACCGCTTCGCGTACTCGCCTCCGAGCGCCGCGCGCAGCGTCCACGTCGCCGGGAGCTTCAACGGATGGTCCCCCACCGCGTGGCCCATGACCTGGGTCGAGGGCGCCCGAGAGTGGCAGGCCGAGCGCGACCTCCCCGACGGAACCTACCAGTACAAGTTCGTCGTCGACGGCTCGCAGTGGGTGAGCGACCCGCGCGCCACGGCCTCGATGCCCGACGGCTTCGGCGGCCAGAACTCCGTGCTCACCCTCCGCTGCGCCGACGCCGGAGCGCCCGCGCCCGCTGCCCCCGCCGGGGTCGACCCGGTGGAGGAGGCCACGCGCTCTCTGCCCGTCGAGTCGCGCCCCCAGGGCTTCGCCTTCGACGACAACGCCGACTCCGCCCTGGTCACCTCGGTGCACGTCAACGAGTACCTCCGCGCGGGCCGCTCGCTCACCGCCGCCGTCTCCTCCCGGCTGCGCGCCGTCGTCGGCTGCGAGGCCTCCGCCGACCGCGCGGCCTGCGCCAACACCCTCGTGCGGGGCTTCGGCACCAGGGTCTTCCGCAGGCCCCTCAGCGCCGCGGAGATGCAGCGCTATGGGGCCCTGGTGACCGGGGCGCGCGACGTCGAGCAGGGGGTGTCCAGGGCGGTTCGGGCGATGCTGCTCTCGCCGTCCTTCCTCTACCGCTCGGAGATGGGCACGGCGCAGCCCGACGGAACCTTCCGGCTCACCCCCTACGAGGTCGCAGCCGCGCTCTCGTACACCTACTGGGGCAGCACCCCCGACGCGGCCCTCCTCGCCTCCGCCGCCGACGGCTCTCTCTCCACCCCCGCCGGAACCGAGCGCGAGGCCCGCCGCCTCCTCGCCGACCCGCGCGCCAGGGCGCAGCTCGCCACCTTCGCGCTCCAGTGGCTGGGCGTGGAGACCGTCGCCACCACACCCCGCAGCGCCGCGATGTTCCCCTCCTTCACCGACGCGGTGCGCGCCTCGATGCTCGAAGAGGCCCGCCGCCTCGTGACCTCCGTCGCCTTCGACGGGACCCACCGCTTCGACGAGCTCTTCACCACCCGCTCGACCTGGGTCGACGCCACCCTCGCCAGCTACTACGGCCTCGACGGAGTGAGCGGCAGCGCCTTCCAGCGGGTCGAGCTCCCGGAGGCCCGCCACGGGGGCGTGCTCAGCCTCGGCGCGGTGCTCACCCGCTACGCCCACAGCGACCAGGGATCGCCCATCCTCCGCGGCCTCTTCGTCCGCTCCGCCCTGCTCTGCGAGGAGTTTCCGCCGCCTCCTCCCAACGCCGGGGGAGTGCCCGACGTCGACCCCACGGCCACCACCCGCGAGCGCTTCCGTCAGCACACGGCCAACCCCGCCTGCGTGACCTGCCACCGCTACATCGACGGCGTGGGCTTCGGCTTCGAGCGCTTCGACGCTGTCGGCCGGCTTCGCTCCACCGAGAACGGCCACCCCATCGACGCCACCGGGACCGTCTTCGACATCGAGCGCTTCGGCTCCGACACGCGCTTCGACTACAGCACCCTCCCTCAGCTCGCCGGGGCCATCGCGCAGAGCGAGACCGCCCGCTCCTGCTTCGCTCGGCAGTACTACCGCTTCGCCAGGGGCTTCCGAGAGACCGCCGACCAGCGCTGCGCCGTGCTCGACGTGACCCGCCGCTTCCGAGAGAGCGGCTACGACCTGCGGGAGCTGATGGTGGCCGTGACCCTCAGCCCCGACTTCGCGACCCGGAGGTCCCCGTGAGCCTCAGCTCCAGACGACGCTTTCTCCAGGGCGCCCTCGGGGCCGCCTCGGCGCTGCCGCTCGCGATGGCCACCCGTCGACTCGCCAGCGCCAACCCCCGCGGCCTCGCCCGAAGGGTGATCTTCTTCTACTACCCCGATGGCATCGCGGGGCGCTCGCAGAACGGCGAGCCCAGCCTGTGGAGCGCCTCAGGCCGCGCTCCCTCCATCGCCCTCGGAGAGCTGCTCTCCCCGCTCTCCGCCATCGCGGGCGACTGCGTCTTCCTCAGCGGGCTCTCCATGGGGAGCACCGACGAGGGGAGCCACCCCGGCGGCGCGAAGAAGCTCCTCACCGCGGTGGACGGCGGCAACGGCGAGTCGGTCGACCAGTACCTCGCCCGCACCGTCGGCCGCTCGTCGCCCTTCCGTCACATCTACCTCGGCGCCATGGCGACGCAGAACAACGCCTCGGGGGACAAGTTCATCTCGTACCCGAGCGCGGGCGTGACCGTCGCTCCAGAGGACGACCCCGTCGCCGCCTTCCGCCGGATCTTCTCGGGTGCCACGCCGGGCCCATCCCCCATGAGCATCGACGCGGGCGTGGCCTCCTCCGACGCCGGCCCCGCAGCCCCGGCGGCGGGCGTGGACGACGGCGCCGACGCCCTCTCCCTCGACACCTCCCTCGCCGACCTGATGGACCTCCGCGCCTCCCTCGGCGCCGCAGAGCGCACCCGCCTCGACGTGCACCTCGACGCGCTCCACGAGGTGCAGGACCGCCTCCGTGGAATGCCCTCCCCGATGGCTCCCTCCATGGCCGACGCGGGCGGGCTCGTCACCGCCGCCGACGCCGGGCTGCGACCGCCTCCGCCGTCGCTGCGCTGCGACGCGCCCTCGATGGCCTTCGACGCCCCGACGGGCGCAGGCCTCTTCGCCCCGGAGAACTTCCCCGCGGTGCTGCGGGCGCAGATCGACACCATGGTGCTGGCCATGGCCTGCGGGATGAGCCGGGTGGGGGTGATCCAGGCCTCGCAGCACACCAGCGAGCTCATCATGAGCCGCTTCCGTGGGACCGATATGTACGACCCTGGCTTCGACATGCGCAGCCACCAGGCCTCGCACTACGGCGCCCGGCAGGACCGCTCCAACCGACTCTTCAGCGACTATGTGAAGCAGGTGCGCTGGTGGGTGTCGCAGTTCGGCTACCTGGTCGAGCAGCTCAAGGCTCGCCCCGAGGGGGACGGCACCATGCTCGACCACTCCCTGGTGCTGCTCTGCTCGGAGGTCTCCGACGGCAACACCCACAGCCACCAGGACATGCCCTTCGTCCTCGCGGGGCGCGGCGGCGGATGCGTGAGCACCGGGCGCGCGATGAGCTTCGACGGCCGCCGCCACGGCGACCTGCTGGCCACCATCGCCCAGGCCATGGGCGCCAGCGTCGACACCTGGGGAGACGCCGGCTCCGGGGCGCTGCCTGGGCTGATGGGTTGAAGCGAGCGGCGGGGGAGGGCGGCGCGAAGGTTCTGCGCGGGAGCGCAGCGCGTGCGTGGGGTCAGCGCATCCGGTCGGCGGCGCGGAAGTACTTCTTCGCGTAGGCGACGATCTGCCCGTCGGAGGGGTGATCGACGGTCTCGACGCCCACGATGTTGGGGACGAGCGCCGGGTGGTGGGCGTGGATGTGCTTGATGAGCCCGAGCTTCGCGTCGGAGGGCCCGGTGATCAGCAGCTCGTGGTCGGCGCCGAGCTTCTCGGCGACGTCATGGAAGAAGCCCGAGGAGTCTTCCTTGCGGCCGCTCACGGCGGCGCGGCTGCGGACGTGGCGGTGAGGGGCCTCGACGTCGACCTCGCGAACGCCCTCGGCGTCGAAGTCGAAGATGCGGGCCTGGGAGTGGTCGATCCAGATCACGGTGTGAAGTGCCATGATCTGACGAGACTGCAGATGTCGTACCGGAGGGGTGATCGGGGAGGGAGCGAGGCGGCGTAGGGGCGCTACACCCCTCGCGCCGCCGCCGGTGCGATCACGGGGCGTGGTAGGGCGAGGCGGCGCCGTAGCACTGGGAGTCGTTACCGAAGGCGACGCCCGCCGGGGTGAAGTTGGTGGCCCCGGTGCGGCCGCCGTAGCCGTCGTGCGAGGCGTAGCGGCCGATGGACCAGTCGAAGTACAGGCCGTCGAGCGAGCCGTTGCCGTTGGCGGTGTAGCGGCCCACGCGCGCCCCGGCGGTGTTGTAGACGTCGTAGAGCAGGTTGCTCGACGAGGCCCCGTCCGCGGAGAAGTAGTAGAACATCCCGTCCCACGCGAAGGTGCCGCCGAAGCAGTGGGCGCCGCAGGAGTAGGGCGCGGGGCCCGTCGGGGTGACGGTGCGGACGAAGGTCAGCGCCGCGCTGCCCGCCGTGGTGGCGTAGTGCCGGATGGAGGTCCCATCGAAGCAAAGGAACTCCGTCGCCGACGACGAGAGCAGGTTGCACTGGCCGGTGAAGCCGTCGCTGAAGACCACCGGGGCGAAGCTCCCGAGGGCGCCGGTCACCGGGTTGATGGTCCCGATGTAGAGCCGGTTGTGGTTCGACGGGTACTGGGCCTGGTCGGTGTGCACCACGCTGTTGGTCCCGGGGATGATCACCATCCGAGCGAAGACCGTGCCCGTGGCGTTGTTGGGCGAGCCCGGGTAGCCGCTCGCGCCCGCCGTGTGCGACCAGTACCCGCTGGAGGAGTAGTGGCCCGCGATGATCTGGTTCGAGGCCCGGTGCCAGATGCCGTTCACCAGGTTGTTGGGGTACGCGTAGCAGGCCACCGGGGTGTTGAAGACCGTCGACGGATCAGGCGTCCCCGTCAGGCACACCGACCCCGCCGGGCAGGTCGTGACGCAGGCCCCCGCGACGCACGAGCGCCCCGCGGCGCAGGCCACCCCGCACGCCCCGCAGTGGGCGCTGCTGGTGCGGAGCGAGGCCTCGCAGCCGTTGCCCGCCGCGAGGTCGCAGTCGGCGAAGCCCGCGCTGCAGACGAAGTTGCAGTCGCCCGACACGCACACCGTCGCGGCGTTCGCCCTCGCCGGGCACACCACGCCGCAGCCGCCGCAGTGGCTCGGGTCGTTGGCCGTCACCACGCAGGAGCCCGCACACGACGCGAGCCCCGCGGGGCACGACACCACGCACACGCTCCCGGCGCAGATCTGCCCCGCCGCGCAGGCCGTCCCGCACGCTCCGCAGTTGCCCCGGTCGGTGCTGAGGTCGCGGCACGATCCAGCGCAGTTGCTCTGCCCCACCGGGCACGACACCACGCAGGCGCTCCCCGAGCACACCTGGCCCGCGGCGCACGCCGTACCGCACGCGCCGCAGTTGGCGCGGTCGTTGGTGAGGTCACGGCACGAGCCCGAGCAGTTGCTCTGCCCCGCCGGGCAGGACACCACGCAGCTCCCGGTGGTGCAGGCCTCGCCCGCCGCACACGAGCGCCCGCAGGCCCCGCAGTTGGCGCGGTCTCCCTGGAGGTCGCGGCACGATCCAGAGCAGTCCGTGAGCCCCGCGCCGCAGGACACCACGCAGGCGCTCCCTGAGCACACCTGCCCCGCCGCGCAGGCCGTACCGCACATGCCGCAGTTGCTGCGATCGTTGGTGAGGTCTCGGCACGCGCCCGAGCAGTTGACCTGCCCCGCGGGGCACGACACCACGCAGGCGCTCCCGGAGCACACCTGGCCCGGGGCGCAGGACATCCCGCACATCCCGCAGTGGGCGCGGTCGCTGGTGAGGTCCCGGCACGATCCCCCGCAGTCGGTGAGGCCGGTGCCGCACGAGGTCACGCAGGCGCTGCCGGAGCACACCTGACCCGGGGCGCAGGACATCCCGCAGGCGCCGCAGTGGGCGCGGTCGTTGGTGAGGTCGCGGCACGCCCCGCCGCAGGTGGTCTGCCCCGACGGGCAGGAGAGCACGCAGGCTCCCGAGGAGCACACCTGGCCCGCGGCGCAGGCGGTGCCGCAGCCGCCGCAGTGGGCGCGGTCGTTCTGGAGGTCGCGGCAGGTGCCCGCGCAGTCGGTGAGCCCGGCGCTGCACGAGACCACGCAGGCGCCCGCGGCGCAGATCTGCCCCGGGCCGCACGAGTTGCCGCAGGCGTTGCAGTTGGCGCGGTCGCTCTGGAGGTCGCGGCACGAGCCGCCGCAGTTGGTCTGACCCGCCGGGCAGGACACCACGCAGGCCGTGGCCGAGCACACCTGGCCGGCGGCGCAGGCCGTCCCGCAGGCGCCGCAGTGGGCGCGGTCGCTCGCGAGGTCGCGGCACGAGCCGCCGCAGTTGGCGAGCCCGGCGGCGCACGACACCACGCAGGCTCCCGCGGAGCACACCTGGCCCGCGGCGCAGGCGGTGGCGCAGGCCCCGCAGTGGGCGCGGTCGCTCTGAAGGTCGACGCACGAGCCGCCGCAGGAGACCTGGCCCGAGGGGCAGGAGGTCTCGCAGGCGCCCGCCGCGCAGACCTCGCCGGGCATGCAGCCGCGGCCGCACATCCCGCAGTGGGCGCGGTCGCTCTGGAGGTCGCGGCACGAGCCCGAGCAGTCGGACTGGCCCGCGGGGCAGGAGGTGACGCAGGCGCCCGCGGAGCAGACCTGGCCGCCCGGGCACATGGTGCCGCAGGCGCCGCAGTTGTTGCGGTCGACCTGGAGGTTGGCGCAGTAGCCCATTCCCCCCGCGGTGGGGGCCATGCAGGCCGTGAAGCCCATGGTGCAGGAGGTCACGCAGCGCCCGGTCTCGCAGGTCTCGCCCGACGCGCAGGAGGTGCCGCAGGCGCCGCAGTGGCGAGGATCACGCTGAAGGTCGGCGCAGGCGCGAGAGCCGTCGGAGGCCATGCAGGTGCTGAGGCCCTGGGCGCAGCTGGTGGCGCAGCTCCCCGCGGAGCACACCTCGCCGGGGCCGCATCGCCGGCCGCAGGCGCCGCAGTGGTCGCGGTCGGTGGCGGTGAGCACGCAGATCTCCGCGCCGACGGTGCCGCCGTCGCTGGCTCCCGCCGAGCAGGCGACCTGGCCCGTCGGGCACGAGAGCCGACAGGTGCCGTTGTCGCACTGACGTCCGCCGGTACAGGCGTTTCCGCACGCGCCGCAATTGGCGTTGTCGGCGTTCACGGCGACGCAGCGGTCGCCGCAGAGCATCTGCGACCCGGTGCAGGTCGGGCGCGTGTCCGCCGGGGCGTCGAAGCCCGCCTCGGAGAGCGAGGCGTCCTGGGACCCGCCGACGACGGGAGTGCCGTCGCACGCCGCTACGAAGAGCGTCGTGGCGATCGCCAGCCACGACAAGCAAGACCGACCTGTTGGAACCCTGATCATCTGGAACCTCCCAACCGTGAACCGGCTGTACCGGGCGGTGAAGGCCACCGCCGCGGGAGCGCGAGTCTAGTTCAGGTTCGGGGAGGCGCCGTCTGGAGAGAAGCGTTCTAACCGTCGGCCTGCACCTTCACGGCGACGTCGATGCCGCCTCGCACGCTCTGGGTGACGATGCAGAAGTCCTCGAAGGTCGCGAGGCAGCTCGTCAGCGCGGGGTGGTCGGCGGGGAGCTTCGTGTGAAGCGTCACGTTCACCTTGCCGATGCGCAGCCGGCGCTGCGGGTTGCGGACGATGTCGACGTCGATCTCGGCGCTCACCCCGGAGGTCGCGACCTTCGCCTTCTGGAGGCAGAAGACGAGGCTCGCGGCGAGGCAGTTGCCGATGGCGGCGGCGAGGATGCGGGCGGCGTTGGGGGCGGCGTCGCGGCCGAGCGGCGGGGGCTCGTCGAGCTTCAGCGTCTCGAACTGCTCCTTGTCGAACTTCACCTTGAACTCGAAGCCGTCGACCTGCTCGACGCGCACCGAGAAGCTATTGACGACGTCGCTCGGTCGCGGAGCAGGCGCGGCCTCCGCCGGGGCGTTCTTGGGGTCCATCGTCGGCTCAGCGCTCTACCGGGAGGCCCGCCGCGTTCCACGCCAGCATGCCGCCGGCCATGTTGATGATGTGCTTGAAGCCCATGGCCGCGAGGGCCGCCGCGGCCCGGCCCGAGCGCCCGCCCGAGCGGCACACGACCACGATCTCCTGGTTGCGGTCCCAGGTCTTCGCGGCGTGCTCGACGGTGGCGAGCGGGACCAGCTCGGTGCCCGCGATGTGCCCGAGCTCTGCGTTGTACTCCGAGGGCTCCCTCACATCGATCAGGCGCGCGGCGCCGCGCGAGGCGGCGAGGCGCTGCACGTCGATCTCGCGGAAGCCATTGGGGTTCGGGGTCGAGGCCTGTTCGAGGGTGGTCATTGGGGTGATCTGTATCCTCTCAGACGGGCGTGCCGTCGTCCTTGGTGGTCTTCTTCATGTCGAGGGGGATGGTCAGGTAGCGCTTGCCGTTGGCGTGGGCCTTCGGCAGCCGGCCCGCGTCGATGTTCACCTGGACGCTCTGGAAGAGCAGCCGCGGGGCCGAGAGCGTGGCGTCGCGCGAGGTGCGCTGCTTCACGAAGTCCGCCCGGGAGGTGCTCGCCCTGAGCTGGATGTTCGACTCCTTGGAGGCGCCGATGGTGGTCTCGAAGCGAAGCGCGCGACCGTTGGGCTGGTAGTCGTGGCCCACGAAGACCCTCGTCGCGTCGGGCAGCGAGTACAGCCGCTCGTGCACCGAGGTGTAGAGCGCGTCGGCGCTGCCGCTAGGGAAGTCGCAGCGGCCGGTGCCGTAGTCCTCGATGAAGAGGGCGTCGCCGGTGAAGACCGCGTCGCCGACCTGAAACGACAGGCACGCGGGCGTGTGGCCCGGCGTGGCGAGCACGTCGACCTTCAGCGCCCCGGCCTCGATCTTCTCCCCGTCCGAGAGGAGCGCGTCGAACTGGCTGCCGTCCGTGGGGACGTTGGCGAGGTCGAAGACGCCAGCGAAGATCTTCTGCACGTCGACGATCCTGGCGCCGATGGCGACCTTCGCCCCGAAGCGGCTCTTCAGGTACTGCGAGCCGCTGAGGTGGTCGGCGTGGGCGTGGGTCTCGAGGACGTAGTGGAGCTTGAGCTTCTCGCGGTTGAGGAAGTCCTCCACCCGGGTGATCGAGGTCGTCGAGGTCGAGGAGGAGAGCACGTCGTAGTCGAGCACCGGGTCGATCACCACCGCGTCGCGCGACTTCGGATCGAAGACGACGTAGGTGAGCGTGAAGGTGGCCGGGTCGAAGAAGGTCTCGATGTTCATGCGGGGTACTCCTGAGGGTTGCTGGAGGGCTCTCTGCGCCTCCCGATGCTCATAGGAGCCTGACCGTCGGCAGAAGGGTTCAAGGAGCGGTCACTCCCTCCTGGGAAGGGCCTTTGCGAGGCCATGCTCGATCAGCATCCCGGCGGTCATTCCTACGACGAATACGATGGCGCCGAGCGATCCTGCGGCGGCGGAGACCAGGCCGGGGCCCGGGCAGTAGCCTCCGAGGCCCCAGCCGACGCCGAAGAGGGCGGCGCCGAGCACGAGGCGCAGGTCGATGTCCTTGCGCGTCGGCAGATGGAACCTCCCATCGAAGAGCGGCGCCGGCCTCCGGAGGACGACCCGATAGGCCACGAAGTGGACGGCGATGGCGCCCATCATCACGAAGGCGAGGCTGGCGTCCCAGTCGCCCGCGAGGTCGAGGAAGCCGACGACCTTGGCGGGCCGGGTCATGCCCGAGACGGCGAGGCCCACGGCGAAGAGGGCGCCCGCCCCGAAGGCGGCGGCGTTGCGCTTCATCGGGCGCCTCCCAGGAGGTGGCGCACCACGAAGACCGTCGCGAAGCCGGTGCCCATGAAGGTGAGGGTGGCGACCAGGGAGCGCACCGACAGCCGGCTGAGGCCGCAGACGCCGTGGCCGCTGGTGCAGCCGTTGCCGAGCTGGGTGCCGAAGCCGACGACGAGGCCCGCGAGCAGGGTGACCGGGAGCGAGGCGCTCCAGGCCGAGGCGAAGGCGGCGGGCCAGGCCAGCCGCACCAGCGTCCCCATGGCAGCGAGGCCCGCGATGAACCAGAGCCGGAAGGCCCGGTCGCTGGTGCCCTGGCGGAGCAGCGAGCCGTAGAGGCCGCTGATGCCGGCGACCTTGCCGTGGGTGAGGAGGAGCAGCGAGGCGGCGAGGCCGATGATCGCGCCGCCGATCAGCGCAGGGATGGGGGTGAAGTCGTGCATGGTCCTACGGGGGTGCGGTGGGTTTGTTCGGGCGGAGATGAATAGCCCCATCGAGGACGCCAACCAGCCGAATGTGCGGTGGAGGACCCTCGTCCGGTAGTGGGGGGGGGGCGCGGCCGTCCTGGCCCGCTCAGCCGGAGAGCTCGTCCTCTGCGGAACTCTCCTCCCGGGTCGGCGCGGCCTCCGCGGCGCTGGTGCGGACGCAGACCACCGGCACCGCCGCGGCCCGTACGATCTTCTCGGCGACGCTGCCCAGCAGCAGGTGGGAGAGCCCCGTGCGGCCGTGCGTCCCGACCACCAGCGCGTCGGCCTCCACCTGCCTCGCGAGCGTGACGATCTGCGCCGTCACCTCGCCGGTGACCGCGAAGGTCGCCACCGCGAGGCCGGCGGCCCTCAGCGGCGCGGCGATGTCCTCCAGCCGCTGGCGCGCTCCCCGGGTGGTGTACTCGTCGACGCGCAGCGGCTCCGGGGAGTCTGTGGGGCTGATGAGCGCGCTCGGCGGGAGGTTGGCCGGGAGGCTTGAGACGTGCGCCAGCACCAGCGAGGCGCCGTGCACCCTCGCGAGCTCGACCGCGGTGCGCAGGGCGCGCTCGGCGCATGGCGAGAAATCGTGGGGTACGAGCAGCTTCTTCCACATGGTCGGTGTCTCCCGGTCGGTGATTCGCCGGGCCCGGGGCTCGCGGCGGGGTCGTCGCGCTACGCTGCGGCCCGCCATGAGTCTAAGCCTCTGGACCCCGCTCTTCTCTGCCCTCATCGCGTTCGCGATGGCGATCAAGGTGCTGCTGCGCTCGCGAAAGCGGCGCCCGCACTGGCTGTTCATCATGTTCGCGACCAACGTCGCGGTCTGGTACCTGGCGACCTTCCTCGAGGCGCGCAACGGGGGCGGGCTGCTCTCCCGCTTCGCGGGCCTGATGGCGGTGCTGCTCCCGCAGACCGGGGTGCGCTTCCTCCGGGGCTTCTCGCTCGACGCCCCCGACCAGCCCTCCTCCCTCGACCGCTGGGCCACCCGGCTCCTGGTGCCGATGCTGGCGCTGGTGGCCTCGCCCTGGTTCACCCAGAAGATCACCGGCGCCGTCATCCGCGCGGTGCTCCTGGCCTACGTGGTGGGGCTGCTCATCGCCGCGGTGAGCGCCCTCTCCTCCCGCGGCCGGGTCATCGCCTCGCAGCACGAGCGCCGCCGCGCGCGCTACCTCGTCGGCCTCGGGGTGCTCGCCACGCTGGTCACCACCGCCGACCTCGTGCCCTTCATGGTCAACCGGGTGGCGGCCGCCAACCTCCCGCCCATCGGGTCGATCCTGGTGCTGGCGGTGCTCTACATGTTCTCCGAGGTCATCGAGCGGCGCCGGGTGATCGACCTCTACGAGCTCGCCGGGCGCTTCGTGGTGCTCACCGCGCTAGCCCTCGTCCTCGCGGGCATCTACTACCGCCTCGTCGACTGGCAGGTGCTCACCGACCGCGAGCACCGCCACGAGGGGCCCTACTTCCTCAACGCCATCGTGGCGTCGCTGGTGATCCTCATCCTCTTCGACCCGCTGCGAGACAAGATGGAGGCACAGATCGCCCGCTTCTTCTTCGGCGAGCGCCACGACTTCGAGACCTCCATCAACGAGCTGCGCCGCCGCCTCGCGCACGCCCTGGAGCCCGACGAGATGGGCAAGGTGCTGATGGACGGGCTCGGCCGGTCGCGCCGGGTGACCTCGGCCTCGCTCTACCTGCTCGACGCCGACCGCAAGGGCCTCGACCTCACGGCGCAGCTCGGGGACACCGCCGAGCGGCGCGTCGACCTGGCCTCGCTGCGAGCGCTCATCGACCACGCCCGCGCCCACGGCATCGCGGTGAAGGAGCAGCTCGAGCGCGACGCCGACGACCGCCGCGAGCTGGGCGAGACGCGCGAGGGGGAGTCCATCGCGGAGCTCGCCCACGCGATGGAGTCGCTCTCGGCCTCGGTGGCGCTGCCGCTGGAGGGCGAGGGCAACGACCTGCTGGGGCTGCTCACCTTGCGCGACGACCGGGTGCGCGACGCCTTCGCGGGGGACGAGTTCCCCATCCTCAAGGGCCTCGCGGCGCAGGTGGCCATCGTGGTGGAGAACACCCGGCTCTACGCGCGCATCAAGGAGCGCGACCGGCTGGCGGCGCTGGGCGAGATGGCCGCCGGGCTGGCGCACGAGATCCGCAACCCCCTCGGGGCGATCAAGGGCGCCGCGCAGTGGATGGAGTCCACCATGCCCGCGGAGAGCGACCACCGGGAGTTCATCGGGATCATCGTCGACGAGGTGGGGCGCCTCGACCGGGTGGTGAGCTCCTTCCTTGACTACGCCCGGCCCTACCGGGGCAACCCCTCGCTGCTGGACGTGACCAACGTGGTGGAGCGCACGCTGCAGCTTGTGCGCAACGACATCCCCGCGGAGCTGGTGCTCACCCACGAGCCCGGCGACGACCTCCCCCCCGTTCGCATGGACCCGGAGCACCTCCGTCAGGTGCTCCTGAACCTCATCCGCAACGCGATGGAGGCGATGAAGGGCCGCGGCTCGATCGTGCTTCGCTCCCGCGCGCGCGGCTCCTTCGTCGAGCTGCTGGTGCGCGACAGCGGCCCCGGCATCGAGGCCTCCATGCGGCAGAACCTCTTCATCCCCTTCTCGACCACCAAGACCCAGGGGACGGGCCTGGGGCTGGCGATCTCGCAGCGGCTGGTCCAGTCCGCGGGCGGCCGCATCGAGCTCCGCGCCTCTGGCGACCAGGGGACCACCTTCTGCATCTCGCTCCCCGCGGCGGTGTCCGGCGCCCCTGCGGCCCCGAGCGGGAGCATCCCGCCGCCTGCCCGCGTTGCGGCCGACGCGGAGGCCGTGAGAGTGTCGCCGAGCCCTCTCGCATGAGCACCCCTCTCTCGACCACCGACCCGCTCGTCGGCCTGGGCTGGACGGCGGAGCTCGCGAGCTCCATCGGCCCCGACGAGTCCGACCTCCAGCCCGCCCGGGTGGCAGCCTCGCACGGCATCGCGGTCACCCTCTGGACCCGCGAGGGCGTGCGCAACGGCCCGCTGGCCGCGGCGCTCTCCGAGCCTCCCGCGGTGGGCGACTGGGTGCTGGCGCGCGCCCCCGACCTCGCTGGCGACTGGGCCGTGCAGCGGCTGCTCCCCCGGCGGACGCAGTTCGTCCGTCACGCCTCCGGGCAGGAGACCCGGGCGCAGGTGATCGCGGCCAACATCGACCGGGTGCTGGTGGCGACCGGGCTCGACGGGGATTTCAACCACCGCCGTCTGGAGCGCTACCTGCTGGCGCTGGCCACGAGCGGCGCCGCGACCACGCTGGTGCTGACCAAGGCCGACCAGTGCTCCGACGTGGACAGCTACCGCCGTCAGGCCGAGGCGCTGGCTCCTACGGTGGTGGTGAGCGCCCGCACCGGCGAGGGGGTGGACTCTCTGCGGGCGCTGATCCCCGCGGGGTCGACGGTGGCGCTGGTGGGCTCCTCGGGGGTGGGCAAGAGCACCCTGGTCAACGCGCTGATGGGAGGGGAGCGGGCCTCCACCGGGGCGGTGCGGTCCTTCGACAACAAGGGCCGTCACACCACGACGCACCGGGAGATGTTCGTGGTCCCCGGGGCCGGGGTGGTGGTCGACACCCCCGGGATGCGCGGCCTCGAACCCTGGGCGGACGACGGGACGCTCGCCGCGCTCGACGCGATGTTCCACGAGGTGAGCGAGGCGGCGCTGGGGTGTCGCTTCACCGACTGCGATCACATGACCTCGCCCGACTGCGCGGTGCGCGACGGGGTCAGGGCGGCTACCCTCGCCCCGGAGCGGGTGCGCTCCTGGGTGACCCTGCGGGACGAGCTCAACCAGCAGGCGGTACTACGGGCCGAGCGCGCCGCGAAGCTGGCGTTGAAGGCGAAGAAGGGGCGACGCGGATGAAGACGGCGGCGATGATCCTCGGGGCGGCGATGGCGGTGGGCGGCTGCGCTCGCACGACGGAGGCGCCGAGGCCGGCGGAGGCGCTCTCCTACCGGGCGCCGACGGAGGTGGTGCTGGACGTGGCCGCCAACGGCGACGCGCTGGTGGGCCGCGAGCTCCCCGCGGAGCCCGAGTCGGACGCCGACCGGGTGCTGAGCCCGTCGTGGCTGACCAGGGCGGGGCGGCGGCCGTGGCGGGGCGGCGACGTGCTGGAGGCGCGGTGGATCCCCGGGACGACGGCGGTGCTGACGATCACCACGGCGCACACGCTGACCCGCCGGGAGTCGCCCGACGCCCCTGCGGTGGAGCTCGACCGGGAGGTCTTCGGACCCTTGAGCCTGGACGCCCGGGGGACTGCCGTGGCGTACACCCGGGGAGATCCTCCGATGCTCTCCCTGGTGCGCCTCGACCTCCGCACCGGGGTGGCGACGGCGATGGCGCCGGGGCTGGTGCCCGCGTGGTGCCCTGCGCTCTCTCCCGATGGGAGCGAGGTGGTGGTGGTGGCGAGCCCCGAGGGCCACCCCGCGCTCTTCCGGGTGAGGGCGGGAGAGGCTCCGCGGCCGTGGATGCTCCCTCCGGGCAGCCCCCTCCCGATGGGTCCCAACGCGCCGGTGGTCTTCGGCGATGCGCTGGTCTTCGAGAACGAGTCTGGCGTCCACTCGCTGGGCCTCGACGGATCGCCTCGCCGCTCCATCCCTGGCGTGCGCCACCCGGTGCTGTCGGCCGACGGTCGGAGCGTGCTGGCCCACCGTGACGGCGCGCTGCTGCGATGGACGGCGGGCGACCTGGAGTCGGTGCGATGAGCCGCCGGGCGACGCGCGCCTGGGTGGTGGGCTGTTGCCTCGGGCTGCTGTCGGTCGGGGCTTCGGCGCAGGTGCGCCACCGCCGGCCGCTCGGGTCGGCGCCGTCGGTGCGCTACGGCTACGACAACAACGGCGGCTCGTCGGGCTGCCGCGACTACAACTGCGGCAGCCGCTGCTACGACGGCCACTCGGGCACGGACTTCCCGGTGCCGCTCGGCACCACGGTGCTGGCGAGCGCCGACGGCGTGGTGTCGGCGACCAACAACGGCTGCGCCAACTACGGCGGGCTGGGCAACACCTGCGGCGGCCGCTGCGGCAACTACGTGCAGATCCGCCACTCGGACGGGGCGTACACGATCTTCTGCCACATGCAGCTCAACTCGCTGATGGTGTCGCGGGGGCAGCGGGTGCGCTGCGGCCAGGCGCTCGGCCGCTCGGCGAGCTCGGGCAACTCCACCGGGCCGCACCTGCACTTCGGCTGGCGGCGCACGAGCACCTCCATCGACTCGTACCGGGGCCGCTGCACCAGCTCGCCCGGCGCGTGGACCGACCAGGGAGCCTACGGGGCGAGCCCTGGGGCGACGTGCGCCTGCGTGGCGAGCGCGGAGACGTGCAACAACCGCGACGACGACTGCGACGGCCGGGTGGACGACGGCCTCAGCCGCAGCTGCTACACGGGCCCGGCGGGGACGGCGGGTCGGGGTGTCTGCCGCAACGGCACGCAGACCTGCGGCGCGGGGGCGTGGCGCTCGTGCTCGGGCCAGGTGCTCCCTGGGGCGGAGAGCTGCAACAACCGCGACGACGACTGCGACGGCCGGGTGGACGACGGCTTGAGCCGGAGCTGCTACACGGGCCCGGCGGGCACCTCCGGCCGGGGCATCTGCCGCGGTGGGACGCAGACCTGCGCCGCGGGCGCGTGGGGAGGCTGCTCGGGTCAGGTGGTCCCGAGGGCGGAGAGCTGCAACCGGCTCGACGACGACTGCGACGGCATGGTCGACGAGGGCGCCTGCGGGACGGACGCGGGCACGCGCCCCGACGTGGTCGCGGTCACCGATGTCGGCAATGATGTCGGCAGTGATGTCGGCAGTGATGTCGGCAGTGACGATGCGGGCGGGGGCGACGACGCCGGGGTCGACGACGCCGGGGTCGAGGAGGACGCGGGCGAGGAGGACGTGGTGGAGTTCGAGGACGTGGGCAACGACGAGCCTGATCCGAGCGAGCTCGACCCCGTGGGGCCCACCGCGGCGGAGGAGGGCGGCTGCGGCTGCGGCGTGGTGGGGAGCGAGCCCGCCTCGCGCGGACCGTGGGGGCTCCTGCTGGGCGCGGCGCTCCTGGCCGCGGTGAGGCGTCGACGGCGGCGGGACTGACCTCATACTGAATTCATGTCAGTTTGGCCGCTTTGACGGACCCGCCTCATGCCAGATGGGATGAAGCGGCTCGGGACGAGCTGCCCTCTCTCGCCTCGCCGCCGACCCCGGCGACGGACCCCGCGCCCCCGCCGACCACGGCGGCGGAGGAGGGAGTGGCTGACGTCCCTCCGCGC
>Ga0207969_100230_pt1 | contig 31792 bp, 35 predicted proteins | sample LakWasMet25_LOW6_2_FD_183869 | JGI IMG/M metagenome (GOLD analysis project Ga0207969, IMG submission 183869) | Freshwater sediment methanotrophic microbial communities from Lake Washington under simulated oxygen tension - Sediment Metagenome... | ecosystem: Environmental > Aquatic > Freshwater >... | reverse complement strand
GTGGTGGCCACCGAGACGTTCGACGGTTCGGACGGAGGTCTTTCCCGCATCCAGAACGTGCTCATCATCGAACTGAAGAAGGGCAAATCCGTCATTGGCCGCGACGAGATGAACCAGGCCACCGGATACGTCCAGGATTTCCTCGGAAGCGGGGCTCTGGACGGAACGCCGATGTTCCGGGCGTTCGTCGTCGGCCACGAGGTCTCGCCGAAGATGATGCGCGAGATTGAGATCAAGGACGACAAGGTCCCGCGCGGGAGCGTGGTGGCGACAACCTACGCGCAACTGACGCGGTCCGCCAACCAGCGGCTTTTCAGGCTCCGGGAGAAGATTCCTGCCCGCTACGAAGACCTCTCGGGAGCGGCTCTGTCGGCCCGCGTCATGGGGACGCCCAGCCAAGCGCCGCTGGCTTTGGCGGGGCCCGCGAACGATCCGGAAAGCCCGACCGATGGCGGCTGAAAACCAAGAAGCCGTTCTGGCGCTGCTGGCGGACGCCAAGCGTCCTCGCCCAGTGTTAGTGGAGCCCTCGCAGAAGGAGCTCACGGCGACGTTCAAGGACTTGCGCGGGATGTTTCTGACACCACAGCGCGACGGTTGAAAAGCACAAATCCCGGGAGAAGGAAGAGGAACCGGGGAAGGTGTCAAAAGACCACTTACCGATTTTCGTTCGGCAACATGCGAACGGCTCGGACACCCTGACAGATTATTTGCCGGTGACGCATCTCTATAAGACAAGTAAGTCCCTCAATTCCCGCTTAACCTTGGCCAGGAGTTCATCGACCGAGCAACCTTCAGCGGTAGTGAATGTAAGCGCCATGAGGGTCAGCGGATGAACATTTAGAACTTCAGCCAGAGCCTGCACCTTATCGATCGTCGGGCTTTTTAGCCCGCGTTCCAGAGTGCTCAGATAAGTACGGCTGGATACGTTGGAAAAGTCTTCTTGAGTAAGGTTGCGAGCGTTTCTGATCGTTTTTAGGGCGCTTGCCAGTGCGTGTCGAACGTCCATGCGGCTTCCCATCTTGAAAACCAACATGAAGCCTGTATGAACACGATAGAGCTACAATCTATAGTGTTCATTTCAATCACGGCTGGTGCCACCATGTTCATCACACTCGACGACGCCAAAATGAGAATTCCGCTCCCAATCGCGGCCCAGGGAGAGCACTACTGGTCCAGCGTGCAAATGTTGCTGCGCAACGCCTGGTTTCTTGTCGACTACGAAATTGATGGTCATGAAGCGAATCATCGAATGCGCGCGGCTGTTCTTGTTGCAAGCGCTAGGGACGTTGTTGCCATTTGCAAGCTGGCCAATGTCTTGCAAATCGCAATAATCACCCCCGAGTGGATGAACCAATCGGGTGGGTGGAAAATGGATTCGCTCCGAGAGATGTGGGCTGGGACTGAACCGGATGCAGAAATTAGAGACACAGCGACCGTCTGTCTGACAGAGAGCGGTAGCAGACACGTGATAAGTGCACTCCATACCCCGGATGATGAACTCGTGAGGCTCCATCGGATATTTTAGGATCCGAGCAAATGGATCACCCGAGTCACGATAGATGCGCTTCATGAAAGTGCTTTCGAGCTTCGAATTTGCTTAGTGCGATGGGGCTTCCTCGCGCCTTCTTGCCTGTGGCAATCGATCAATTGCCATTCGAGCTAGCGGAGCGGTATGTAAGAGAGGCGGCGACCCACCGGTCGCTGTCGTCAGGCAACAAGGGCCCATGAGGCCGAACGAAAGGACGGGCTTCCTATGACTTTGATATTTTTTGACACCGAGTTCACGGACCTGGTCCAAGACCCCTTCCTGATTTCCGTTGGATTTTCCTCCGAGGACGAATCGGAATTTTATGGCGAACTGGAACCAAAATTCTGGGCGCCATGGGCGAATCAGTTCGTGCAGGCAAATGTCGTCCCTCTGCTGGACCAGGTCACCCGCCGGGCAGGCGGGCTACCGCCATTCAGCCTTGGCGGACTCGCGAAGACCATCCGGGAGTGGATCGAGCGGCAGGCGAGCGAAGTTGTGCTGGTTTCCGATGCCCCGAGTTATGACCTGCCGCTGCTGTTGAATCTATTCGATGAGACCAACGAAGCGTGGCCTTCCAATACCGAGAAGCGGGCGCGGTACTACTCCATGGACGAAGCTGCGGCACATACCTACTACCGTGAATTCAAGCGAATCGGGTTGCCGCAGCACCATGCATTGGCCGATGCGAAGGCCTTGCGCGCGGCGTGGATCGCGCACGGCTAGAGGTCGGATTGATGAACCTACCGCTGGGCGAAGGCACGCCTCCGATCTGGTTCGCCGGGGATGTGCATGGCCGGTTCTCGCACATCCTCAAGCAACTGGAACTGACGCCCAAGACCGAGCGGCCGGCGGCCATCATCTTCCTGGGTGACCTGGAGCCGCAGCGTCCCCTGCATCAGGAGTATCAGCCTTTCCTCGACATCGCGGTCGAGTGTTGGCATATCCACGGCAACCATGACACGGATCGGCAGGACACCTGGGAGTACATGGCCAACGCCCAAAAGAGAAATCTTCACGGTCGCGTGGTGACAATCGACGGAATCCGGATCGCGGGCCTGGGCGGGATCTTCCGCAACGAAGTCTGGTACCCCCGGGAGGGGAGTGAGGTACCGCTATTCCGCAATTACTCCGAGTACGAACGGAATCTACGTCGCGCGCCGGGTGTGCGCCGGCGGGTGTCCAAGCTGGACGAAATCCGCGCGGAGGCAGTTCCGGCCCGCGTCTCGGATCTGATCAACGACACACTGGGGGGTCGGCTACGTCGACAGCAGAGCACGATCTTCCCCGAGACGGTCGAACGCCTCGCCCGGCAGCAGGCCGACGTGCTGGTGTGTCACGAAGCCCCCAGTGGGCATCGTCACGGGTTCCCGGTGATCGATGGCCTGGCTCGAGCGATGGGGGTGGGCGTGGTGTTCCACGGCCATCACCACGATGACCGGGAGTATTCGAATCACGGGGACGGCTACAGGACCTATTCGGTAGGCCTGCGCGGGGTCCGGGATCTGTATGGCGGGGTGATTCGCCTAGCCGAATTCGGATGAAGGGAGACCGTAATGAGCAACCAGCATGCGAGCAAACGCATTCAAGATCTCCGCAGCCGTTATCCCTACATGTTTGAGCGCGTGATTCCTTATGGCCTCGCCATTGAACCAGGCTGGCTGTCGATCATTGAAGGGGTGTGTCGGCAGATTGATTCCACGCTCGCCGGTGCGCAGGCTCGAAAGGCGAACTTCTCGTGGATTCAGATAAAGGAAAAGTTTGGCACCCTACGCATGTACTGGAGCCGCGCCTACCGGATTCCCGAGTTCCATCCGGTTCATCATGATCGGCCGCGCGATTCGTCTATCCATTTCGAGCGTCTCGTGTCCCTGCAGTTCGATGAGGGCGCCAATGATGCGGATATCGGCGCGGTCGTGACGGCGATCGCAAATGCCGTCCTGGTGCCCAAAGACGTCGCACGACAGATCCGGCAGATCATCGAAGTCGCCTGCGACGAAGCCGCGCGCACCTGTCAATTCTGCGGGGCTCCGGGAAGACATCTGACGCCCGACGGTGGATTTATGGTCACCGCTTGCGACAAGCACGCCACCCGGGACGCGATCATCGAGTTCCGGCAGCAGGAACGGAAGGAAGGAGCCCATGATGATTGACACCGACCGCCGTGCCACGGGCCTGTCAAAATCATGACTACCGCCCTCAACACTATTCAGTCGATTGCGTTATACAAAAATGGCCTCGACATCGAATCACTGCTACCGCTTTGGCGAATCCCCGACCGGGATTCGGGCGACCACGTCCAAGCCCGTGTGTATAGAGGCCGTGGTCTGCGCCGAATCGAGCGCCATGCGCCGCCGCTTGACTGTTTAACCCCGGGCCACATCGGTCCGGCAACGAGGACCCGATGATGACCCCGAACAACGATACCCGCAGCGCCCCCGAATCGACCGGATTCGACCGGACCAAGCTGATCCTCAAGCACCAGATGAGCGGCGCCCTGGATGCTTGGACCTCGTACGTCGTCGACACCGAGGCCAAGACGGTCGAGATCGAGCAGCGCACGCCCATGGGCGCGCCATTCCTGTCCTCGTCGAAGATCGCGGAACTGGTTGTGGATTGGCTGCCGCGCGAGCTCGATATCGTTGCTTTCAATGACGACCACGTGGGCTCCTGGAACCCCAGGCGTACCTCGTGGACGTTGTTCGTCCGGCTGGGAGAAACGCGCCTGCGCGCTGTGGTCTGGAAGCATCGTCCGGGAACCGGCGGCGAGCCGCGATCGACCGTGGAACTGTATCCGGTAACCGAGGCCTGATCATGCGTCTCCTGGTCCTCTCCGACCTCCACCTCGAGATGCGCGGTCTGCAGCCGGGTCACGTCTGCGGTGAGTGCGGCGAGCGATATCGAAACGGTTCCTGGTCCGATGGCTCCACCTGGGACACGGGCACCTGTGACGTGTGCCAGGTGGAGGGGACCGGTGTCACCACACCGGATGATTGCGGCTACCTGCGCAGCGACTGGGCCTTGGCGCTGCCGGATCCGGACAGCTACGACGTGGTGATTCTGGCCGGCGATATCCACAGCCACACGCATGCCATCCATTGGGCGGCCCGGACGTTCTCAAAGCCGGTGATCTACGTCGCGGGAAATCACGAGTTCTACGGGGCCCACCTGCATGGGCTCACGGCGGAACTGCGCAAATGCGCCATCCAGTACCGCCATGTCCATCTGCTGGACAACGACGCCATCACGATCGACGGCGTCCGCATCCTGGGTGCCGTGCTATGGACGGACTTCATGCTATTCGGCAAAGACAGGGGCACGATCGGTCAGTGTCTGAACGAGGCCAAGCATGGCATGTACGATTTCCGCCAGATTCGCTTTTTGGCGGGACGCTGGCTATCGCCTGTAGATACCATACGTCTGCATCGCATCTCGACAGCCTTCCTCGCCGAAACACTGGCCACGCCCTTCGACGGCCCTACCGTGGTGGTGACCCACCATCTGCCGTCCATGCAATCGGTCGCTGATCGGTTTAAAAAGGACCTCCTGTCAGCAGCCTTTGCATCTAATCTCGACCATCTGGTGGCCAAGGCGGATCTGTGGATTCATGGCCACACCCACGACTGCTTTGACTACCGGATCGGCAAGTGCCGTGTGGTGTGCAATCCCAGGGGCTATCCGGATCGCCTGAAGAACCGGTACGAAAACCCGTCCTTCGATGCCGGAAAGATCGTCGATCTTGAGCCAAGAGGGAAAGTTGTGCCGGTCAGGGTCACGTTGTGAAACTCCACGTGATCAGCGACATTCATCTCGAGTTCCAGAAATGGCGCCGGGACTGGGATGTGCAGTCCATCGATTGCGACGTCCACGTCCTGGCTGGCGACATCGGCGCGGGCTTCCAGGGTCTGGCCTTCGCCCTCGAGTGTTTCACCCGGCCCGTGATCTACGTCTGCGGCAACCATGAACTGTACGGTCAGCGAACCGTTAAAGAATGGTGGCGCAAAGCCCGGCAGAAACTGGCAGGAAGTCATGTCCTCCTGCTCGAGAACGAGAGTGTCGTCATTCACGACGTGCGCTTTCTGGGCTGCACATTCTGGACCGACTTCGCGCTCTTCGGCGAGGCACGCCAGGAAGCCATGGGTCGTGGGGCGGAGCAGAATATGAGCGACTTCGCCAACATCTTCCTGACCCGGCGCGGTCCCATCAATTTCGACGCCGGCGCCAACCGCCGTCGGGCTGGCGATCGGCTGACCTGGCGCCATGTGGCCGCCCGCCATCGGGAGAACCGGGACTTCCTCGAGGCGGAACTGCAAAAAACCGGCCCTTGGAGCAAAACCGTGGTCGTAACCCACCACGCCCCCAGTATCCACGGGATCGAGGAACCGGACAATCCAACCGATCTGGATGCCGCGTACGCATCAAATTTGGATGAACTGGTGACCCGGGCCGACCTGTGGTTGCATGGCCATGTGCACCGAGCCTGCGAGTACGCCGGGATCCGTGGCGGCCGGGTGGTCCAGAACGCTCGCGGCTATAGTGACTTTGGCCCTAGCAAAGTCAGTGGGTTTGAGTGGAAGAAGGTAGTTGAGCCATGATCCTTTCCGTCGACTTTCTGTCGCAACTCGAAGCTGAAATTCTTCCTGGCGCGCCTCTCCAGTCCGATGTCGCCCTAATCAGTATCGCAACACCTAGCGAGCGGCCACCCAAGCTACCGCACTTTCTTGAGCGGCTGTCATTGGAGTTCCACGATGTCGAGGAAGACCAAGAGCCTTGGATCGCCTTCAATGATGAACACGCGAAAGCGATCCTCGAGTTCATCGCCAGGATTCACGCACAAGAGAAGGGATGGCGCTGCATCGTGCACTGCAAAGCCGGGATCTCCCGGTCGGCGGCCGTCGCACTCTATGTGGCCGAGGCCACGGGCTGCCAGTTTCCGCGTCGGCAGGAGGCCGGTGAAGCGAATCCGCTGGTGCTGCGGGTGCTGACCGACGCGTCCGGACTATTCGATGCGCTTGCTGTCGGCGAACAGGGACGTCTTCGCGGGAAGTCTACTGCTGGCAGCAGCGATGCTGATAATCATTCATGATAAGTTATCGTTAATGATAATACAGAGACCCACCTAGTTCGGTCCAGCAGAGAGAAGGCATGAGCCGACAACTGCTCTTCCTGGACATCGACGGTGTAATGCATAGCGTCGATCAGGTCCAGGCCGACTACACGGACGCCGAAATTGAATATTCCGGAGAGCGTTTGTTTGAGCACCTACCCTCGCTTGGCCGGATTCTCGATCAGTGCCCGGATGTCTCCGTGATGATCTCGTCGAGCTGGCGACATGTCCATTCGCTGCAGGAGCTTCAGGGATTCTTTGGTGACTGGGGGCATCGGATCATTGGGACCACCGAGAGAATTGATGCGCCCGGCCCCCTGCCGGCCAACCGGTTTCAGGAGTGCCGGCCAATGGCGGAACAGCTCGGAGTATCCGACTGGGTGATGGTGGATGATCAGCCCGGGATCGTCTGGGGTTCGCAAACCCCGTCACCGGAGTTGGCCCACAGGGTGATCTGGTGCGATCCGGTGCTGGGGTTGGCGACGCCGTTGGTCGCCGCAGCCATTGTGAAGCGATTTCTTGACGGCGATGACCGCTGATCGGCCAAAGCGGCCAACCGTGTTCAATTGCGAATGAGACAGCTAACGACTGGACACCAGACATACGGAAAATACAAAATCTTAGAGTCTTGGAACCAAGGGGCCATCAAGGATGGCCAAAGCAAGTCGTTAGCGCATTCCTAGCACGTCACCGCTTACGCAGTGGGGTGCGCTTCTGTGTACCGTAAGCCAGCACCGCTGGCCCTCCAAAATGGGCAGCGTCTAGCGGCAGCCTTGTCCTCACGTTGAGGTACGTGTTGCCGTCTGAAAATCCACCGACCAAGTAGTTGCCACACGCGCTGTACGCGCATCCGGACGTAGATTCAGTTCCAGGCGAACAAATCAGCCTTGGCGTTAGCACCCAGCATGTCATAAGGAGCGCCGGATCGTGGCTCTCGGCGCTGGGGTAGCGCGTAATCTGGACTTGCCCCTCTGAATCGAATGGATCAAGCTGGATAGCGAGACTCTCACTGCTGACTGTCACAGTTTCCCTTGCTCGTTCCGCTATAGCATCTTTAATGTACCTTTCCACGTCATCGTGCGTGAAAGCCTCTGTTAGTTCTAGTGCGCGAACTCGGTCGTCTACTGTTGCGCCGGGGTCTCCAAGCGTCTCAGCCCAAAGCCCCCTTGGATGCTGCCGCAGGAACTTGCCCGCTGGATGACGAATGATGGTGAAGTACCTCATGCCGTTATCTTGTTCTGGACCCCGAACAAGTTCCCATGAGAACGGCCGTGGCCTTTCGCTCAAGTGCCATCCGGTTACGGATAGCCGAAGGTCAACCCCTCGCGCTCGGGGGTCTGAGTTCAATCGGCCATTTAGGTTTATCGATAGATCGCGAATTATGGTATGAATGGGTTGCGCTAAGTAGGGGGCACCTGGCTGGATCATCGCGGTATCCAATTCCCTGTGAGCTAAGCAACTAGCAACAACGGTGTCCATCCACCGTTCATGCGTCACTGCGATTCCCGTGTAGGCAATTGAAGCTAGCGCGTTGGAGCACAAGACGACGCATGCCTTAGTTGATAGCGCATCAACGACCGAAGCAGAGCCACCTGCGTTCCGTAAGGAAATCTGGCGGTCTACAACTTGGCTTATGCGATTATCCCAAATCGTGTTGACGATTACTGTCATTCTTACCTCGACCTCCTATCCAGCAGTTTCGCATCCCGAGAATCTAGTTGAATAGCACTCCTTGGCGCAATATGGTGCGGGATTACGGCCAATACCCTAGCGGCAGTAGCGTAGTGATTGTGGCCGGTGCGCGGCGCTCTATCCCGTGAAATGCCTAGAATGAAAATGCAAGCGGAGAAACTATGTACCCGGACGGGATCTGGCCGCCGTTTGAGGCCTTCTATATCGAGAGCATGCTTTGGCACACTATATCTGCCAAGCGTTCTATTGCGGTTGTAAGCGCTTGGCTAGATCTGGTCAGGAAGGACGATGAGCGAGTGCTTGAATTGCCTAGAGCCGAGTTGTTCGAGCAGTTACAGAATATCCTTCATCAGGCCGGCTGCATTTCGCGCTACGTCTTCCCGTCATGGAAGAAGCCGATTCACATACAGCGAGCACAACGCTTGAAGCAGGCACTCGACATACGAGGCGATAACCCGCTTGCAGAGCGTGGTCTGAGAGATGCCATAGAACATTTCGACGAACGCCTAGATAAGTACCTCATGGAGAACCACATAGGGGAATTCGTTCCTGAGGATATCGGATATGTGCCGCGTGAATCCGAGGTTCCGCTTCACATCTTCAAAGGTTTCTATACGGACCCGCTGATCTTCGTCTTGCTGGGCACGCGCTACGAAATGGCCCCCCTTGTCGACGAGATACTTCGCATCCATGCAGTGTTGCAAGCCTGCGCCGAGAATGGGTTCAGGCTGCCACGCCCTGACAATCCGCAGTGATGGATAAATTGTAGGGGGCGGGGGGGCATGCAATTAATCCAGTTCACACTCGTTATCCGCGCGAGGGGCTTAGTCCACGGCCGACGAGCTGCCGTTGCCTAATGACGCGTGATCGGGGGCGGATTGAACCGGTGGATGCAACTGAATGGATGGCCCTTCTATATTGGAACCGGTCATCACAAGTGGCGTGGAACGTTCCTCCACGCATGCCAGATGGTTCGCGGCGCTGGATGTTGCTGATTAGCGGCTATGATGTGCTCTATACGAAGAAAAAGCGCGAAAAGAGCGCAATCAATTGCGTCGGGTTCGGCTTAGGAATCTGGCGTTGCCAATTTTTCGGATGCCTCGATTATGGAAGGGACAAACAAATATTTTCGGCAATGTGACTGGCCTGTGGACCAAGCTGGCGAGCGGCTTGATCAGGCTGAGTAGAAATTTCCGCATCCAGAATAATGGTGACACAATCAATCGACTAAATAAATGAATAACTTAGAAATCCCGCAACCGACCACTGATGCTGCTGAGCGTTTTGGACAAGGTCCGAATACGGCCGCGCGCGCCGCCGCATTGACTGATCTCCTCACACAGCGTGCTATGTCAAAGGTGGTTAAGCTCGACTCCTTCGAGCATGGGCTTAGCGCACTTTTGGCTTGCCTTCAGGACTCTGCTGATCCGCTTGAGCGACTCATGGCGTGTGCGCAGTTAGTCCGTATCGAGCAGTCCGCAAGAGGAATCTCACAGCGTGTGCGCAAGCGCGCAACTCCTTTCCTCGATACCGCTCTGCCTCCAGTTTCCATGCTCAAGGAAGGTGACGATCGCTTTTATATTGCAAAAGCTTGCGCTTGGACCAGTGCTGAATGGGTGTTGCCGTACTCGATCCGCAGCGCTGCCGAGGAACCTCCAAATGCGGACAAGGTACGGGGCGAATTCATGTCGCGCACCTTCGAGCGTGCGACGTCGCTTGAACAGATCTTCATGGCGATGATGAAGGCGCTTTTGGAATCAAAGCCGGAAACAGAAACTCCGGCAGATTCGATGGCGAAGCGCATGACCAAGATTTTGTCTTCTCTTCGAACGGCGATCGTCAATTCGCTCTTGCCACCGGGACTTGGTGCGGGGGAAGCACTTGGCGGATTTGTTCGGCGGCCGTTTTCAGCGCTCGGCCAACCGTCGGACGAGGTTGCTGCCACCGCGCTCGCGAGCGAGGTGATTTTGACGACTCACGATCTAGTCCGAAGCCGATTTTCTCTCCTCACGGATGCCGACACGTACTCTGCGATCAAATTCGCGAAGCGCCTGTTCAATGGCACAAGTTGGCCACCGGAGTTACGGCGCGAACTCGAACTAGTAGCGGGAAGCATTCTCGAAGCGCTACTGCTGCTGGCAAAGCAGGGAATGACGTCCCCAGGGTTGCTGGAACACCTCGACCTCGTAATCGGATATCGGCAGCGAAGAGAGGCGATGCTGTGCGATTTGGCCGATTCCCACCCCGAGCTAAGGGAAGACGTTCGTGCGTGGTTGCGTGGAACCAATGTTCGCGTCAGTACTACCGCGCATGATGCACTCGCGCAAAGCGAAGACCTTCGCACTGACCCCGCTATTGGCGAAGTACTGATAGAGGTACGCAAGGTTCGTGGCGCTAGCGCGGCGGTAACAGATACGGTGGCGCCCGTGCTGCAGCTGTATGACCCTTCGCAGTCAGAGATTCTTGACACATTGGGTGTTCGGATCGCTGCCATGGCAGAAGCCGTGGACGATCTGGCACGCCGCCGCCGAATTGGTTTGCTGGGAATGACTGGGCAAGAAATCGACTACGCTGCAAAGTACTTCGATGTCGTTCGAGGAGTGGCTGGTCAGCGCGGCAGAGTTATCAGACCGGCGATTGTGAGGTTGTCGGAATCAGGGGGGCCGGGTGAAGTGATCACCAAGGGGCTGTTGGAGTCGGATAAATAGTCAAGAACCAACACGAGGGAATTGCACCGTGGATCTCGAAAAAGCCAAAGTTCTGCTGGAGAGTCTGTATGACCGGATTCAGCGCGAGGGTGTCGAAGGCAAATGGAAGTTGGAAGGCACCGTCTCGGCGAGCGAGCACGAAGCCCTGAGCTACCTGCTTAAACATCTTGGAATTTCGGTGCCTGCCGACATACCGGCGCCGGGAACGCCACTGGCTACGCCGGCAATACTGCCTACCGTGACCCTAAACACCCACTCGGCATCTTTGCAGTCTGCTGAGGATCTCGAAGCCATTATGTGCCTCGATTTTGGCACTGCGATGTCCAAAGCGTTTGCTGTGCATGTTGAAGACAGCAGCCCGTTTGATCTGGCCGTGGGTCAGCGTGCGGGCTATTCTGAGGCCGTCTATCCAGTGCCATCGTCACTCTTCGTCTCCCGGAGCGGCAAGATTTATCTCGGGCATGAAGCAATTTCAAAGAGTCTTCAGGACTCCGACTCGGGACGAGCAAGGTTTGACTCGCCAAAGCAGGAGATCAGTCAAGGGCCGATGACCGATCTCTCTTCGATCTTGCTACCAGAGAGCGTTAACCCATCGGGCATTCCTTTGAACAAGGAAGAGGCTATTACACTTTACTTGGCCTATTTGACCGATTTGGCTGGACTCGAACTAACGGCTCGACATGGCCTCTCTCGATACGTTAGGAGACGGTTTGCACGTCCATGCTGGAAGAAGGAGCGCGTTGAATGGGCGGAACTGCAGCTATCGCGAATGCTGGCTAAGGCACAGATTCTGGCGGACACCTTCACTGGCGAGTGGCAAGGTGGCATAGACATTCGCAAGATTCGCGCGGCGATGGACAAACTTTCGGAGATCGTGCCGCCCTCCTTTCTTGTGGCAGAGGGTGTGGCAGAACCGGTCGCAGCTGCTTCCAGTATCGTCATAAGGGGTGAGCCTCAGCGCCGCGGATTCCTTGTAGTTGACGTCGGTGCTGGCACGACGGATTTTGGTCTGTTCGTCATGTCTGAGCTTGATCCGTCACGCCCCAGAGTGATTCAGATTCCGAATTCAATCGAAGGGCTTCGTCAGGCTGGCGATACGATTGACAATATTCTGCGGGGAGCAATTCTGAAACGTCACAGTGTTGACCCCGAAGGTGATTACGGCAAGAGGATGTCAGCCGAGTTGAATTTGCGGGTCCGCCAGTTCAAGGAGACGCTTTTCCGTGATCGCGTGCTCCGCTACACTTTGGCAGACGATACTGCCGGCGAAATTACCTTGGATGAATTCCAAAACCGCCCAGAAGTTTTGCGATTCAAGCAAGGCTTGGAAACTGCGTTGCAGGGAGTCCTTGATCGAGTTGACTCAAGTTGGATCAAGAATTTGTTCGCCAAGCAGGGACTCATGGTGGTATTGACCGGAGGCGGTGCGCGCCTTGATATTGTTAAAGATTTGGCCAAAGGATTCGTATCAACCCATGGCGTACGGCTTGACAGAACGGCTGCACACATGGTGCCCGAATGGATCCGCACCGAACATCCCGAATTTGCCGACGAGTATCCGCAGTTGGCGGTGGCCATGGGTGGCGCTTCCCCCAACCTGCCCGAGATGGGACCAGAAGTAGCTGTATTCGGTGGAGGAATGCCGAGAGCGACCTATACGTCTGGAAACCTAACGAAATGACAACGTGGCTGACACCCCCTAGCGCCCTAGGTCGTTACATTGTTCGCTTATTCTGGAATATCTCCTTCGCGTAAGTTACCAATGACCGCTTCTTCAGTCCTGCGGTCGTTCAACTGGGATGCCTTCAATGTCAGCTTCGGCCGACAAGCCGGAGTAGGTTAACGGGCTGGTTCCTAGGGAAACCCGCCGTATGGCCAATTCACACACCTCGGCCGAAGCGGACATTGAGACTAGCGGGAGAGGATTTCCGCTTCGTGCCCACTGCTGCCATTTATGCCACGAGGGAGTGAGGGGCTGCTATGTGTGGTACTGCTGCCGCTTATTTCTACGCGGGACTGAGTGCCAGTCGGCCGAAACCGCTGCTGATCATTGCACTCTGAATCTTCTCGAATGGTGGCTTTCCGTAGACCTGTTCCAAAAAGTGTTCGAGGGTACAACCAGACCGTTATGGGATTGAATTCTCTGGGTTCGCAAGGGCCGGTTTCGCGCGAACAACGCTCAGCCACATATCACGGATATCGCACTCGGCATCAGGAATGTGGCACGAAGCATCAGGCGACTTACGGCGAATTGCTCCGGTTAGGCTAAATGCATTTCGAAGCAGACGCCGTTGGTCGTTGGGCACAAAAAAATCTCTCCACCGTGGGCCTGCACGATGGAGCGGGTAATGGCGAGGCCCAGGCCAGCGCCATCGCTGCTGCGGTGCCGAGACGGATCGGCGCGATAGAAACGATCAAAGATTCGCGCGAGGTGTTCCTCCGGGATCGGCTCGCCGCTGTTTTCGATCGAAAGCTTTATTCCGCCTGCGGATGTTTCAATCGAAATGCGGATGTTGCCACCTTCGGGTGTGTGACGAATGGCATTGGAAAGCAGGTTGGCCAGCGCCCGGCGCAGCATCAGTTTGTCGCCGGATACCTGTCCCTCGCCCGTCAGTGACAGTTGCAGTGCTTTTTCCTCGGCCAGCGCATCGAAGAAGTCGAACAGTTCGCGCACCTCCGCCGCGAGATCGACCGGTTCGCGATTGGGCACGATCAGGCCATTGTCGGCCTGTGCCAAGAACAACATATCGCCGATCATGCGTGCCAGGCGTTCGTATTCCTCGACATTGGAGGCCAGCACCTCACGGTACTCGTCGGGACTGCGGGCTCGCGTCAATGCAACCTGGGTTTCCGTCATCAAGTTGCTGATCGGTGTACGCAGTTCGTGGGCCAGGTCGGAGGAGAAATCCTTGAGCCGCGTGAACGAATCTTCAAGGCGGGCCAGCATCTCGTTCAGGGTTTCCGCCAGTTCGGCGAGTTCGACCGGAACCGCGTCGACCGCCAGGCGATAGTCGAGTCGGCTGGCCGTGATGCCGGCCGCCCCCTGGCGGATAGCTTGCAGCGGCGCCAGGCCGCGTCTGACCGCGGCCCAGCCGAGCAGGCCGGCCAGCGCCGCGGCAACGGCGACGAACAGCCACAGCGTGCGCCGGAACGAGGCCATGAAGTGGTCGTGGTGGGTGATATCGACCGCCACCGCGACCAGCACCGGCGGCTCGCCGCGGATGCCGGTCGGCAGCAGGGCGGAAATGCCGCGCCGGGGTTGCGCACCGGATGGGCCATCCTGCTGCCAGACCTGCGGCCGCGGCGGGTTGCGGACGGCGTTGCGTGCCAGCAGCGCGGGCGGGAAGCTGGCGCCCGGCGTGGCGAACAGGGTCCGTTCGGCGGCGCTGCGCACCACGATGGCGAGGTCGTGGTGGCCGACCAGTGCATCGTCGAGTTGCAAAGGCAGGGCATCGAGCGCGACCGGTGTCTGGATTTTTTCCAGCAGATGGCCGGCCAGACGCAGTTTGCCGGACATCTGATCCATGTCCTGTTCAACGAAGTGCTGTTCGACCGTATTGCCGATCAGCAGGCCGAGTGTCAGCAGCACCGCCGTCGATACGGCGGCGAAGAGTAGGGTGAGCCGCAAGGTGATCGATTCGCTGCGGCGGCTCATTCAGTGTTGTCCTCCAGCACGTAGCCCATCCCGCGCACGGTGTGGATGAGTTTCGGCTCGAACCCATCATCCATTTTTGCGCGCAGCCGCCGCACCGCCACCTCGATGACATTGGTGTCGCTGTCGAAGTTCATGTCCCAGATCTGCGAGGCGATCAGCGAGCGCGGCAGCACTTCGCCGCGGTGGCGCAGCAGCAGTTCGAGCAGCGCGAATTCCTTGGCCGTCAGGTCGATGCGCTGGCCGCCGCGTGTGACCCGGCGGCGCATGAGGTCGAGCTCGAGATCGGCTACGAGCATCTGGTCCGCTTCCGCCTTGCGGCCGCCTCGGCGCAGCAGGGTGCGCACCCGGGCCAGCAGTTCGGCAAAGGCGAAGGGTTTCACCAGGTAATCGTCAGCACCCAGTTCGAGACCCTTGACGCGGTCCTCGACCTGGTCGCGGGCGGTGAGGAACAGCACCGGCATCTCGCGTCCGGCACGACGCAGGCCGGCCAGCAGTTGCCAGCCATCGAGCTGCGGCAGCATGACGTCGAGAATCGCCAGGTCGTAATCGCCGGTCTCGCCCAGATGCAGTCCGTCGACGCCGTCGCGCGCCAAGTCGACGACAAAACCCGCCTCCACCAAGCCCTGCCTGAGGTAGTCACCGGTCTTCGGCTCGTCTTCAACTACCAGGATCTTCATTTCATTCCCCGCTCATACCGATGTCCGGATTGTGCGCTCGCCGAATCGGCGCACGCCGAAGATTACAGAAATGTAATCCGGACGTCAGCCTGCGGTTAGGTGGGCGCTTGCAGAATGCAGGCAACACTTCTTCAAAGGAATGCCTGCCATGAAATCACTCCGCGTTGCCCTTGTTCTCGGCCTGCTTTCGGCAGCGGCCGCATTCGCCCAGGGCGCTCCCAAGGTCGAAGTATTCAAGAGTGCCAGCTGCGGTTGCTGCGGTGGCTGGGTCGAGCACATGCGCGAGAGTGGCTTCCAGGTGACGACCCATGACGTGGCCGACGTAGCTGCGGAGCGCAAGAAGCTTGGCATGCCCGACCGCCTCGGCTCCTGCCATAGTGCAAAGGTCGGCGGCTATGTGATTGAAGGCCATGTGCCGGCTGCCGACATACGCCGCCTGCTCAAGGAAAAGCTGAAAGCCATCGGGCTGGCAGTGCCTGGAATGGTTCCCAGTTCGCCGGGCATGACCGGCCCGAAGACGGCGTACGACACGCTGCTGGTGTCGCGCGATGGCACGACTCGCGTTTTTGCCAGCCACTGAATCATGAGCGTCAATTCGTTTCCCTGGCAGCAGCAGGTCCTCGTCTGCGCAGTCAGTCTGGTTTTCAGCCTGGCAGGCCATGCCGCCGACGCTGCGGTGGCTCGCTCCGGCCTGGCCCAGGCGCTCGAGCAGGCTTGGCGCCTGAACCCCCAGGCCGCGGCGCTGGAAGCGCGGGAGGCCGAGGCGCGGGCCGCGCAGGACATCGCTGCCGGCCTGACCCCGGAGCCCGGTTCGGTCAGCATCGGCAGTCGCAACGACCGGCTCAATCGCAATTTTGGCAAGCAGGAATATGAAGTCGAACTGGCAGCGCCGTTGTGGTTGCCGGGACAAAAGGCAGCGCGCGAAACCGAAGCGGCCAGTCGCATCGATGAAGCCAGCGCAAAGCGCGTCGCCCTGCGTTCGGAGCTGGCCGGCGAACTGCGCGATGCCTGGTGGACGCTGGCTGCGGCGCGCAATGCCAAGGCCCTTGCGGCGCGTCGCCTCGATACCGCGCGCGCACTGGAAGCCGATGTACGGCGCCGTTACAAGGTCGGCGAACTATCCCGCATCGACGCCAATCTGGCGCAGAGTGAAGTGCATGCCGCCGGCGCCGATCTGATCGAGACCGAGGCGACGCTGCTCCAGACGGAACAGGCCTTGCGCACGCTGACCGGCACGGCCGCACCGCAGGACATGACCGAGGAGCTAGCGACGACACGTCGAACGCCAGGCGCCACCCTGGGCACGCCCGAAACGCATCCATTGCTCGCGGTCGCCGCTGCAACAGCGCGCAACGCCCGCGCCAAGGTGACCGTGGCTGACGAATCGCGGCGTGCCGCGCCGGAGCTGGCGCTGCGCGTACTGCGCGAACGCGGCGATTTCGCCGAGCCCTACGCCAATACGGTGGGCATCCGGCTGAAGATTCCGTTTTCCTCGGGTGCCCAGGTACGCCGCGAAAGTTCCGCCGCTCAGGCCGAGGCAGACCAGGCCGACGCCGAAATGCTGCGGACACAGACGCGAGTGCAGCTCGAAACGGAGCGCGCCCAACGCGCCCTGGCTGCCGCGGAGCGCCAACTGGCCATGGCCCAGGAGCGTCGTGAGCTCTCGACCGAAAACCTGCGCCTGAGCGAAAAGGCTTTCGCGCTCGGCGAATCCGATCTGGCGACGCTGCTGCGCATCCGCGCCGCCGCTTTCGACGCCGAAGCCTTTCTCGACCGCCAGCGCGTTGCCCGCGCGGCGGCCATATCGCGTTTGAATCAAGCTCTGGGAGTGTTGCCGTGAGACGTACTCTTGCAATTTTGCTGTCCACCGCTGCGTTCGCCGCCTTCGGCCATGGCGGCGAGGATCATGGCGCACCGCCGCCGCCCGTCACCCAGAACATGGCGCCGCGCGCGGAGGCCGCGACCGAGGAGTTCGAAGCAGTCGCCGTCCTGGAAGACAAGCAACTGGTGGTGTATGTCGACCGCTTCGTCAGCAACGAACCGGTGACCAAGGCCAAAGTGGAGGTCGAGGGAGCGGGCCTCAAGGGACTCGCCAGCGAATCCGCGCCGGGCACCTACGTAATGGCGCTTGCCGCGGAGCTGGCACCCGCCAAACATGCGCTGACCATCAGCATTGAAGCCGGCGACTCCGCCGACCTGCTGACCGCCACGCTGGATACTTCCCCGGTTGCGCCCGCGGCAGCGCATGCGCACTACTGGAGCGAATGGACCGTGTGGGTCGTCGCGGCACTGCTGCTGTTGGCGGCGGGCGCCCTTCTGGCAGCGCGTCGCCACAGGCATAAAGCCAAAGGATTTCAAAAATGAGAACCCTGCACAAACCACTCCTGCTGGCCGCGACAAGCCTGGCATTCTTCGCCAACGGGGCGCTGGCGCACGGCGACGAGGATCATAGCCAGGACGCCAAGAAGCCCGCCGCCGTTGCACCGACCGCTGCAGCGCCGGGCGTATCGAGCGGCCCGGCCGCGCTGCAGCGCCTGGCCGATGGCAGCCTGTTCGTGCCCAAGTCGGTGCAGCGCCAGCTCGGGATACGAACCCAGTCGGCGAAAATCGGTGATCTCGCCGCGACCGTAGAACTGAACGGCAAGGTCATTCCCGATCCGAATACCAGCGGTCGCGTCCAGGCGTCGTTTTCCGGCAGCGTCATGCCAGGCCCCAAAGGCATGCCCACGCCGGGACGCAAGGTCGCCAGGGGCGAGGTGCTGGCCTGGCTGCGTCCGGTCGCCAGCGCGATCGAGCGCGGCAACCAGAAGGCGCAACTGGCCGAGCTGGAGGCCCAACTGGCCATCGCCGACGGGCGCGTCAAGCGCTTCGAGCAGCTCGAAGGAGCTGTCCCGCAGAAGGAGATCGATTCGTCACGCATCGAGCGCGATGCGCTGCAGAAGCGTCGTACCTTCGTCGCCGCGAGCATAGACAGTGCCGAGCCGCTGCTGGCTCCGGCGGCGGGCGTGATCAGCGCCTCGCATCACCTGGTCGCCGGGCAAGTGGTCGATGCCCGCGAAGTCCTGTTCGAGATCGTCGATCCCGATCACCTAGCCGTCGAGGCGCTGTCCTACGATGCCGGCATCGGGGCAAGCTTGATTTCGGCCAGTGCGCTGGCGGGGCAATCGCCGCTGGAGCTCAAGTTCGTCGGCGCCGGCAGGCAATTGCGGGAGCAGGCGTTGCCGCTGCTGTTCCGCATCGTTTCGGCCAATTCCATGGTAGCGGTCGGTCAGCCGGTCCAGGTGATCGTGCGCACGGCGCACGAAGTCAAGGGTGCTTCAATCCCGCGCGCGGCGCTGACAAAAGTCGGCGCTGGCGAGACGGCGGTGTGGGTGCATGTCGGGGCCGAGCGCTTCATCGTCCGCCGCGTGCGCCATCAGTCCCTGGATGCCGGCAACATCGCCGTCGTCGATGGCCTGCACGACGGCGATCGCGTCGTAGTCGAAGGCGCCGGCTTGCTGTCCCAAGTAAGATGAAGACCTATCCCCCATCCCCTTTCCCGAGGAAAGGAGTGACGCTCGTTCAGCCGCTTTGCGGCTTCCATATGGTTGGTTCTACGCCTCCTTGGGGCGGCCCGGCGGAGGCGCCACATGTTTGATTTCATCATCCACGCCGCGCTCAAGCAGCGCCTGATCGTGATTGGCGTCTCGCTGCTGCTGATCATCTACGGCGTGATCACGCTGCGCCAGATGCCGGTCGATGTCTTTCCCGACCTCAACAAGCCGACGGTTACGCTGATGACCGAGGCCGGTGGCATGGCCCCGGAGGAAGTCGAGCAACTGGTCACCTTTCCGATCGAGTCGAGCATGAACGGCATGCCTGGCGTGACGCGCGTGCGTTCGGTATCCGGCATCGGCCTGTCGATCATCTATGTCGAATTCGAATGGGGCTCCGACATCTACCGCAACCGGCAGCAGGTGGCCGAGCGTCTGAACCTGGTGCGCGAGCAACTGCCGCCTGGCATCGTGCCGCAACTCGGGCCGATTTCCTCGATCATGGGCGAGATCCTGTTGATCGCCATTCCGGCGGACCCGGCCAAGGTCAGTCCGATGGCAGTGCGCGAATACGCCGACTGGGTCATGCGACCGCGCCTGCTGAACATCCCCGGCGTCGCCCAGGTGATTTCCATCGGCGGTGAAGTGCGCCAGTATCGCGTCGAACTCAAGCCCGCCCAGTTGCAGGCACTGGGAATCGAGCGCGAGAAACTGGAAGCCGCGCTGCGCGATTTCGGCGCCAATACCAGCGGCGGCTTTCTCGAAGCCCAGGGCCGCGAATACCTGATCCGCCAGATCGGCCGCAGCTCGCGCATCGAGGATTTGCAGAATCTGGTGGTGAGCGTCAAGAACGGTCAGCCTATCCTGCTCAGGCAACTGGCCGACGTGAAGCTGGCACCGGCCATCAAGCGCGGCGACGGTAGCTACAAGGGCAAGCCGGCGGTGATCCTGTCGGTGCAGAAGCAGCCGGCGGCCGATAGCGTGGCCCTGACCCGCGAGGTGGCGAAGGCCATGGTCGAACTGGGCAAGAGCCTGCCGGCCGGTGTCGAGGCGCCCAGTTTCCTGTTCAAGCAGGCCGACTTCATCGAACACTCGGTAAACAACGTCGAGGAGGCTCTGCGCGACGGCGCGATCCTGGTTGCGGTGATCCTTTTCCTGTTCCTGCTCAACGTGCGCACCACGATCATTTCGCTGATGGCGATCCCCGTGTCGCTGCTGGCGACGGCCCTGGTCTTCCACTACTTCGGCCTGTCGATCAACACCATGACGCTGGGCGGCCTGGCGATCGCCATCGGCGAACTGGTCGACGATGCCGTGGTCGGCGTCGAGAACGTGCTGCGCCGTCTCAAGCTGAATCGCGCCGCGGCCGAACCGCATCCGGTGGCCGAGGTCATCGCCGCGGCGACCCTGGAAGTGCGCTCGGCCATCGTCTATGCGACCGTGATCATCGTGCTCGTGTTCGTGCCGCTGTTCGTCCTGCCCGGCATCGAGGGCAGGCTGTTCACGCCGCTGGGCGTCGCCTACATCGTTTCGATACTCGCCAGCATGATCGTCTCGGTGACGTTGACGCCGGTGATGGCCTATTACCTCCTGCCGCGCATGAAGCAGTTGCATGCCGGCGACAGCCCGCTGGTGATCCGGCTCAAGCGCTGGGACGCCAAGCTGCTGCACTGGTCCTTCAAGCACGCGCGCACCCTCCTGGCCGCTGCCTTTGCGCTGGTGCTGATGGTCGCGGCCAGCGTGCCCTTCTTTCCGCGCTCCTTCCTGCCGCCTTTCAATGAAGGCACGCTGACGGTCAATGTGCTGCTCAATCCCGGCACGTCGCTGACCGAGTCCAACCGCATCGGTACCCTGGCCGAGCAGCTGGTCGGCCAGGTACCCGAAGTAACCCAGATGGGACGCCGCACCGGCCGTGCCGAACTCGACGAACATGCCGAGGGCGTCCACTACACCGAAATGGAAGTGGACCTCAAGGCCTCCGATCGCAATCGCGAGCAGATCATCGCCGACATCCGCGGCCGGCTGGCTGCCTTGCCGGCAGTAAGCAGCGTCGGCCAGCCGATCTCGCATCGCCTCGATCACCTGCTCTCCGGCGTGCGCGCCCAGATCGCGCTGAAAATTTACGGCGACGACCTCGACACGCTGCGCGGCCTGGCCGCGGAGATGCGCGGGCGCCTGGCAAAAATACCCGGCATCACCGATCTGCAGGTCGAAAAGCAGGTGCTGATCCCGCAGGTGAAGATCCGCATCGACTACGAAAAGGCGGCGCAATACGGCGTCGCCCCCGGCAACCTGCTGCGCGGCCTGCAACAGATGATCGAGGGCGAGCGCATCACCCAGGTCATCGAAGGCAATCGTCGCTTCGACCTGCTGGTGCGCCTGCCCGAAGGCGCGCGCAGCCCGCAAACCTTGGCCAACCTGCTGATCGAAACGCCGGGCGGCCATGTACCCCTGTCGCGCATCGCCAGCGTGGAAGATAGCGACGGACCCAACCAGGTCAGTCGCGAGAACTCGCGTCGGCGCATCGTGCTCTCGGCCAATACCGACGGCCGCGACATGTCGCAGGTGATCGCCGACATCCGCGCCGAGCTGGCGTCCAGGCCGCTGCCGGAAGGCTATTTCACCGCACTGGAAGGCCAGTTCCAGGCTCAGGAGCAGGCCGCAAGACTCATCACGCTGCTCGCCGCCGTGTCGCTGACCATGATCTTCATGGTTCTCTACAGTCGCTATCGTTCGACGGCGCTGACCCTGATCATCATGGGCAACATCCCGCTGGCCCTCATCGGCAGCGTGATCGCGCTGTGGATTTCCGGGCAGCCGCTGTCCGTCGCGGCGCTGGTCGGTTTCATCACCCTGACCGGCATCGCCACGCGCAACGGCATCCTCAAGATCAGCCACTACATCAACCTGTGCGCCTTCGAGGGGGAGACCTTCGGCCAGCATATGATCGTGCGTGGTTCTCTGGAACGCCTGACGCCGGTGCTGATGACCGCCCTGGTCGCCGCCTTTGCCCTGATGCCGCTGCTGCTCTCGGCCGACGCGCCGGGCAAGGAAGTGCTGCATCCGGTGGCGGTGGTGATCTTCGGCGGCCTGATCAGTTCGACGCTGCTCGATACGCTGCTGACGCCGCTGATGTTCTGGCTGTGGGGCAAACCCGCCCTGGAGCGGCTGCTCGCCGCCAACGAAAGCGAAAGTTTCTAACCCTGTTCCAATTCCCAAGGAGTTTCCCATGAAGCAACTGAAAACACTGCTGTTCTCCGCCGTTGCCGGCGCCTTGATGCTGGCGGGTCAAGTCGCACTCGCCCACAGCGACGAATATCTGGACACCCAGAAAACGCCGAACGGAGGCCAGCAGCGCATGGCCGGCATTTATCACTTCGAACTGGTGGTGGCCAAGGACAGCAAGGAGGCCAGGGACAACCCGGTGATCGTGTATGTCACCGACCATGCCAACGCCAAGATTCCGACAGTCGGCGCCAGTGGTACGGTGACCATCCTCGCCGGCAAGCAGAAGGCCAGCGTCAAGCTCGTCCCCGATGGCGATAACCGCCTCAAGGGCGTCGGCAAGTACGCCTCGACGCCGGACATGAAGGTGGTGGTGTCGGTCACCCTGGCCGGCAAGCCGGCCGAGCAGGCGCGCTTTACGCCGTTGGCGCCGGTTGCCGTCGCCAAGGATGGACATACGGATCACAAGCATTGATCATTGCGGCAACAGGTGAACAACAGGACGGGGTGGAGGCCACCCCGTCCTGCGCGCTACGCCCCAGAGTACTTCGTTGCCACGTCGCAGTGGGTGCTCTGCGTCGCAATACAGGCGACGTCGCCGGGTTCGTGCTCGAACGAACAGCGGCGCGCCTGGAGCAAGTCCCAGTCCTCGCGGGAATACGCCCGGCGCGGCAGATTCGGCGGGAAGTACACGCAGCCGGCACACAACTACGGCGCGTCAGCGGTCCTTGCGGACATGGTAATTGATCACACCATCCCCTTCCGTCATGGACAGAAGTGTCTGCCCGGTACGCTCGCACCACGAAGGGATGTCCTTGCGGGTGCCGACATCGGTGGCAATGATGTGAAGCACATCGCCCAGGGCCAGGCCCTTGATCGCCTTGTTGGTTTCCACCATTGGCATCGGGCAGCACTTGCCCGAAGTGTCGAGGGTTGCCGTTGCGGCCTTGTCGTTCATAAGGGCCTCCTCAAAAGTATTGGTAGTGCTCGGCCTTGGCGGCTTTGTCGTTGAGGAACCAGGCGGCGCCGACGATGCCCTCGGCTTCGGGAATCAGGTTGCCCTCATTCACGCCGAAGATCGCCGCGGCCAGGCTGCAGGCGTAGAAATTCACGCAGCCGGTGCTCTTCAGCGCCTTGATGATGTCGTAGACCTCGACCGGTAGCCCAGCTTTGGCGACGCCTTCGCGCACCTTGGCTTCCTCGGCGGCGTGGCGGCCGTCGATGCGCAGTGCGGCCGCGCCCTCCGCCGTCAGGGCCTTGACCGCCCAATTGACGAACAGCATGTCGACTTGCGTTCCTTCGGATGCCGTCAGGTAAGCGAAGGCAAGCGGCGTCAGGATCTTGTCGTACGAGTCGTCGCGAATCACGATGGCCATGGATTTCATGTTCTCTCTCCTAGAATGAATGTTCGTTCGAAATTGAGGCAAAAAAAACACGGCTCGGATTCAAGCCGCGATACTCCGCCAGGCACATTCCCAGACAAGATCCAACTTGTCCGGAAGCGGCTCGGCAAGAACGCCGTCGAGGCGCGCGGTGATAAGCCGCAGCGCCCCGCCGAAAAGACTGGCACTGGCCACCATGACATCCATGCGGCGGATCTCGCCCCGGTCCATGCCCTGCTGCACGAAATCGCGCATGGTTTCGAATGGCAGCGAAGAGCAGACCGGACGCTCGCCTGGCAGAAACTCCCGGTGCTTGGCGTACAGCATGAAATCCATGGCCTCGCGGCTCGATTCGGTCAGGTCGAACAGCATAACGATGACGGCGCGGCAGCGCCCGGCCGCCGTGGCATGCGCTGCGGCGATGCGCGACAGTTCGCCCTGCATTCCCTCCATCAGGCTCAGGTAGAGGGCACGGGCGACGTCTTCCTTGTCCTTGAAGTGGTGGTAGATGGAACCCACGCTGACCTGTGCGGTCCGCGCCATGTCGGGTACGGAGGTGTTGAAGTAGCCCCGTTGCGTGAATAAATGCAGGGCGGCGACAATGATCTGTTCCCGAACTTGGCCAGGAGCTACACTGGCGGGAGGACGTGCCATGGTTGAATTCTTGTTTCGAATGATCGTTCGTTCATAATATCCGCAGTTGCCTGTTTGCGCAATAGCCGCGAGGCGTGCACCAATTTTCCGGTCCAGGCCGGCCTCTGTTCGCAAGAGTTCATCGTGCGCCTCGCAAGCGCCGTGCCGCCAGCGCCGACTCCTGGATCGGATCGCCGCCCACGGCAGGATGAAGATTACAGAAATGTAATCCTGGCGTCACCCTGCTGTCGGAGTCGAAGGACGATACTGGCCCTGTGTTCACCAAGGAGCCTCAAATGAAATTCCCTATTCGAATCGCCGCATTTCTGTCCCTGCTGGCGCCAGCCGTCTGGGCCGGGGCGCCCCTGCCAACCGTAACCGGGTACAAGAGTCCGGGTTGCGGCTGCTGCGGCAAATGGGTCGAGCACATGAAGGCCAGTGGCTTTCCGGTCGTCACGCAGGAAACGGAAAACGTCGCCGCGCACAAGGCGCGTCTCGGCGTGCCGGTGGCGATGGGGTCCTGTCATACCGCCGAAGTCAACGGCTATCTGGTCGAAGGCCACGTACCTGCATCCGATGTGAAGCGCCTGCTGGCCGAGAAGCCGAGCGCCAAGGGTCTGGTTTCGCCCGGAATGCCACAGAGCGCGCCGGGGATGGACGATGCACGCAAGATTCCCTATGAAATCCTGCTGGTCGCCAGGGATGGCAAGATCACCACCTATGCCCGCCATTGATGACGATACCGGCCAATGCTGCCGAGATTCCAAGCGTTTCAAATGGTCGTTGAATGACGACTTCAAATTTTCAAAAGGAGATACACCATGAAAAAGATTGCCATGACAGCCATAGCCGCCGCGCTGGCGTTTTCAGCGCCCGTTTTCGCCGATGACGCGCACCATCCGGAAAAGGCCGCGGAAGCCAAGGGCGCACCCGCCCAGATCGCGCCGCAGATTAGGAAAATGCAGGACAACGTCAAGAAGATGCAGCCGCAACTCGATCGCATCGCCAAGGCAAAGACCGATGCCGAACGGCAGAAGGCGATGGCCGAGCACATGCAGACCATGCAGGAAAACATGGGCATGGCGCGCGGCATGCAGGCCGGGATGATGATGGACTGCCCCATGATGGAAGGGGGCATGATGGGCAAAGGTGGCATGGGGATGATGGGCGGAGGCCAGGGTATGGCCGGCGCGGATGACATGATGGCCAAGCGCATGGAAATGATGGAAAAGCGCATGGACATGATGCAGATGATGATGCAAGGCCGCATGGGCATGCCCGAGGGCGCGCCCGCCAAGCCCGCAAACTGAAGCCGTGGAAGCTCAGCGAAAATGAAACGCCCCTTCGACGAGCGTAGCTACAAGGACCCGGTATGCGGGATGGTGGTCAGTCGCCTTACGGCGGTTGCCGAAGCCGAGTTTCAGTCCAGGACCTACTATTTTTGCGCCCGTGAATGCCGGGATGCCTTCCTTGCCGATCCGCAGCGGTATCTGCATGTGCACCGCCAGCACGGCCTGAAGGTAAGGCAGCCGATGCCATGATCTCCGTTTGCGATACCGGATTGACCGCCTTGTCTGCAAGGGGAGCGCCATGCTGACCTGGATGAAAGAGCAGTGGGCGACCTTGTTGTCCTGGATGCGCGCCAACCGGGAAGCGCATGCCAAGGCTCACAGCCAGGGATGCTGCTCGTCCCCGCCACCGGGAGCTGGCCACAACCATGAACCATGATCGTCATCAACATTCGCCGATGGCAGGAAGGGCAAAGATCGCCTGGATCGTCTTTGCCGTGATTGCCGCTTTCTATCTTCTGTCCGAGCATCGTGCCCACCTGCTGGGGGCGCTGCCCTTCCTGCTGCTGCTTGCCTGCCCGCTGATGCATCTGTTCATGCATGGCGGCCATGGTCACAGTCGCGGCAACGAACCGCCGGACAAGGGAGACGACAAATGAGCGGAAGCGCATCAGCCTATGGCCTGTGGACCCTGGTGCTGCTCAACTCGGCGGTTTTCATTCTCTTTGCCTTCAGCTTCTACAAGCCAAAGAGTTCCCGCGACTGGCGCAGTTTCGGCATGTATTCCGCTTTCATCGTCGCGCTGTTTACCGAGATGTATGGCTTTCCGCTGACGATCTACCTGTTGTCGGGCTGGCTGGCCCAACGCTTCCCCGGCGTCGACTTTCTCGCGCACGACGCCGGTCATCTGCTGGAGGTGATGTTCGGCTGGCGAGCCAATCCGCACTTCGGTCCCTTCCACCTGCTGAGCACGGTCTTTATCTTCGGCGGCTTCTGGCTCCTGGCTTCGGCCTGGAACGTGCTCTATCAGGCCCAGCGCACGCATCGCGTGGCGGTCAGCGGTCCATACGCACGCATCCGTCATCCCCAGTACGCGGCATTCGTCCTGATCATGTTCGGCTTCCTGTTGCAGTGGCCGACCATCCCCACCGTTGTCATGTTCCCCGTTCTGGTGATCGTTTATGCGCGCCTCGCCAAACGGGAAGAAGCGGAGGTGGCGGCCGAGTTCGGCGACGAGTACGCCGCTTACCGCGCCAGGACGCCGGCTCTTTGGCCGTGGTGACAGACATGGACGGAAGCGAATCTCCGTCACGGCAGCGGAACGGTGTGACGAACTGGCCCGAAATCAACGTGGCCCTGTTCGCATTCCTCCTGAACCTGCCCTGGGAACTATGGCAAATCCCCCTGTTCAAGAACATGCCGTCGCTTGCGCACTGGGACGGCGTCATCCTGTGCACCCGCGCCGCTCTGGGCGATGCCGTAATCGTCTTGCTCGCATTCTGGCTGGTTGCCGCAGTAAGCCGCACGCGCGACTGGTTACGACGGCCTTCCGCCGTCACCCTGGGCACTTTCGTCGCCGTCGGCCTGATCCTCACGATCGCGCTGGAATACTGGGCCACGCAAATCGGCGGCCGCTGGGAGTATGCCGAAGCAATGCCCCGGCTGCCGCTGCTCGGCACCGGACTGGCGCCACTGCTGCAATGGCTGCTGATTCCGCCCGTCGTGGCATGGCTGGTACGGCGGCAGACCGCGTAAAGGCCGCCATGGAAACGGCGTTACGCAACAAGGAGCAAAAATGAACGCGACCCATGAACACTCGCACGCCCATGGCAACAGCTCGCCGGCAGCATCCGGGGCGATGATCGATCCGGTATGCGGCATGACGGTCAAGCCCGATTCCGTCCACGTTTTCGAACACGCAGGACAGATCTACCGCTTTTGCAGCGCGAAGTGCCAGGCCAAGTTCGCAGCCGAACCGCAACGCTATCTGCAAGCCGCTGCCGAACCGGTTGCGGCGGCCATCGTGGTCGCGGGGACGATCTACACCTGCCCGATGCATCCGGAAATCCGCCAGCCGACTCCCGGCAACTGTCCCAAGTGCGGCATGACCCTGGAGCCCGAACTGCCGGCGCTGGACGAAGCGGAGAATCCCGAACTGACCGACTTCCGTCGCCGCTTCTGGTGGACGCTGCCGCTCACGGTGGTGGTGACGATCCTCGCCATGGCCGGACACCGCCTGGAACTGCTGGCGCCGCAAAGCCAGAGCTGGGTCGAACTTGCGCTCTCGGCGCCGGTGATCCTCTGGGCCGGCTGGCCGTTTTTCGTGCGCGGCATGCAGTCGGTGCTGACGCGCAATCCCAACATGTGGACGCTGATCGGCTCGGGCACCACCGCCGCTTTCGGCTACAGCGTGGTGGCGACCGTCGCGCCGGACGTGTTCCCCGCCTCTTTCGTCGACCACGGCCGGGTCGGCGTGTATTTCGAGGCGGCGGCGGTGATCGTCTCGCTGACCCTGCTCGGCCAGATCTTCGAGTTGCGCGCGCGTTCCCAGACTTCCGCCGCGATCAAATCCCTGCTCGGGCTGGCGCCCAAGACGGCGCGGCGCATCGCGGCCGACGGCAGCGAGGAAGACATTCCCCTGAGCCATGTCCATATCGGCGACCGGCTGCGGGTGCGCCCCGGCGAGAAGGTGCCGGTGGATGGCGCGGTGGAAGAAGGGCAAAGCGTCGTCGACGAATCCATGCTGACCGGCGAACCCATTCCGGTGTCCAAGCAGCCCGGCGACAAGCTGATCGGAGCGACGATCAACGCCAACGGCAGCCTGATCATGCGCGCCGAGAAAGTCGGTGCGGAAACCGTGCTGTCGCAGATCGTGCAGATGGTGGCCCAGGCCCAGCGCTCGCGCGCACCCATGCAACGGCTGGCCGATGTGGTCGCCGGTTACTTCGTCATGGTGGTGATGAGCATCGCCCTCCTGACGTTCTTCGGCTGGGGCCTGTTCGGCCCCGAGCCGAGCTGGGTCTATGGCCTGATCAACGCGGTATCGGTTCTGATCATCGCCTGCCCCTGCGCCCTCGGCCTGGCGACGCCGATGTCGATCATGGTGGCTACCGGCAAGGCGGCCACGGCCGGCGTACTGTTCCGCGATGCCGCCGCGATCGAACAATTCCGCACCATCGACACGCTGATCGTGGACAAGACGGGGACGCTCACGGAAGGCAGGCCGGCTTTCCACAGCGCAGTCGCGGCGCCGGGCTTTACCGGGGACGAGGTGTTGCGCATCGCGGGGAGCCTGGACCAGGGCAGCGAGCACCCGCTGGCGCATGCCATCGTCGCCGAGGCGCGGCAGCGGAAGCTTGCATTGGACACACCCGAAGAATTCGAATCGGGCTCAGGCATCGGCGTGCGCGGCAAGGTGGCGGGCCGCGCGGTGATTTTCGGCAACACCGCCCTGATGGACGACGAGCACGTCGCCTGGAACGGGCTGGCGGAGCAGGCCGAGGCTCTGCGGCAGGAAGGTGCCAGCGTCATGTATCTGGCGGTGGACGCGCAGTTGGCCGGTCTGCTCGCGGTCGCCGATCCGGTCAAGGCGTCGACCGCGGAAGCCCTGGCGGGACTCAAGGCGGCCGGCATCCGCGTCGTCATGGCCACCGGCGACGGCCTCACTACGGCGCGCGCCGTGGCCTCCCGGCTGGGCATCGACGAGGTGCATGGCGAGGTCAAACCGCGCGACAAGGTAGATCTCGTAGACCGCTTGCAGCGGGAAGGCCGCAAGGTCGCCATGGCCGGCGACGGCATCAACGATGCGCCGGCCCTGGCCAAGGCGAATGTCGGCATCGCCATGGGCACCGGCACCGACGTCGCCATGAACAGCGCCCAGGTGACGCTGGTCAAGGGCGACCTGCGCGGCATCCTGCGCGCGCGGGCACTGTCCGTCGCCACCGTCGGCAACATGCGCCAGAACCTGGCCTTCGCCTTTGTCTACAACGCGCTGGGCGTGCCGCTCGCGGCGGGGCTGCTCTACCCCTTCACCGGCCTGCTGCTGTCGCCGCTGATTGCGGCGCTGGCGATGAGCTTCAGTTCGGTCTCGGTCATCAGCAACGCCTTGCGCCTGCGTCACACTGAAATATGAGGCGCGGCGTACCCATACCATAGATGAAACTGTACAAGGCGCTTGATCTGCTCAAAACGGCCACCATTCCATAAAGAGTCTTTGTGAATTCATGAGCAGCTAGTGGATATGCCAATCGCGAATGGCAAGATATGGGTCGGGAACACTCAGGCGATGCCATACAGAGCGGTCATTCCCGAACGGCTGCAAACAGGGGAACATGACAGGCCGTTCAAGCCGAGGAGTCGGAGTTGCCCTTCCGACAGGTTCTAAAGTGAAGCAGTCCTTCAGGCGTCCGGTCTGGAGAGTGGTTGGCCGGCCGCTCATGGCCGAACGCGGAAATCCTCGGCCGCTAGCGGCGACGTCCGGTTTGGCCGACGACCTGTCCTCGGCCTGAACGGCCATTGAAGGTTTGCCGCTTGAGCGGCAGCAACAGCGCGTATTGCCGCCATTCGTCAATGCAACAGCAATGAATCTGACATGATGAATCTGAGCTACAGCCTATCGAAAACCGCTACTCACCCTATGTGCCCTATGCAGACCTCTGTTCGGATGCCGAATGAATGTTCGGTAGTAGCGATGTAGCTGCTAACCATGCGCCTGAATGAAATAATCGTAAACGACTGAATTACTCGGTCTTAAACGCTAGACGCTTGTGCTGGAAAGGTAACCCGAAAAATCACCCAATGCGGAAGCGCTGCGTGAACGGACGCGAACTAGAATGGTATGTCGTCATCGAAGGGATCTACTACCTTCATAGGAGGGAGAGCCCTTTTCGGCAACGGCAGGTTCGTAACGATGAACAGGTTGAGAATGTCATCTTTGTCCATAAACATGACCTGTGAGCGCTTGGTCGCGTCTAGCTTGTTGCCAAGCCAATTCCGAGCCTGCTTCGTTATGTCACCACCAGCGACAATGAAAGCGTGGTCAACCAGTACGCGGCGATTCAACTCTGGGTCGAATATCTCATGTCCGAGCATCATGTTTACCTGATTGTGTATCTCTGCAATGTTGGCGGAACCGTCCTTGCCGATACCCGCCGAGTCCAGCTTGCCCTTTTTGGCCTGTATGCCAAAGTAGAGGACATGGAGGGTCGGCAGGGTGTATTTCATCCACACATCCTTGCCATACTCCAGCGCTTTGTCTTTGTGGCCGGCTGCCGTGATGCGGTGAAATCCAAGCTGACGGAACAACGGTAGCAGCACTTCCTCGATTAGATCATCCTCGGAACACTTATCAAGGTAGGCGGTGAGTTGCTCTCGGCGCTCCACCTCCGCTGGCGTCAGCGGGCGATGCGGGTTTGCCATCTGCGCAACGGTGTTCGTGGCAATGTGGCGAAGCTGCGCTATACCGTGCTCGTCGTAGAACGCTTCCCAGCCTTCGCGCGCCAGCACGACGTTCAGAGCGACAAGTGCCTTGCTCCTGTCCGGGTCATCATCTTGCGCATCGCCTTTGTCGAGAGTGGCACGGATAATTCGGATGAAGGCATCAGGAAGAACCGAAGGGCTGGGATGCGGCAGCGCGAGCACTTCCTCCAGCCTGCTTGCAACCCACGCCCATCGGGTCGAACCGTCGTGAGCGTAGTCTAGGTCGCAGTCTTGAAAGAACTCAGTGATGTAACTGCTTGACCGATAGCGGAAGTGGTCCGCGTCACCACAAACTATGTGGGCGAGTTCCCTGAGGTTTCTGCTCTTCCATTTCATAAACGAAACCGAGTCTATGCAAAGGCGGTCAAGCCGCCTCCAGATACCAAGAAGCACCGACAAGAATGTTGCCGACTGCTATGCAAGAGAACCCTGCCACGAGAAGCCAGATGCCCGTCTTTTGGCTGCGGGCCGCCTGCTGATTCATTCCGACCACAAGCGGAGCCGCCTGCTTCTTGTGATTGAGAATGTCGATCAGGAGACGGAAGTTGATGTCATTGGCTTCCTGAGCCATGACCAACGTGTCCAAGATGCCTTTGACGCGGAACGCAAGGATGATGGCGCCGAGCGCATTGAGCGCGATTCCTACGATACGAAGCCATGTGGCCATGCACGTCTGCCTTTCCTATTGTGATGGAGGTGGGTCAGGGATTCGAACTCTGGAAGGGGCCACTCTCTAGCTGATCTTCAAGACCAGCGCATTCAACAGATCAGCCGCGCTTACTAAACCGTATTCAAATTTATTGATACCAATCAATCAGGCGGATTCTAAGACAAAGCAGTCATTCATCACGCATCTTTGAGGAAGTGTCAAATTTCTGCTTCTGGCCG
>Ga0207969_100229_pt1 | contig 31907 bp, 29 predicted proteins | sample LakWasMet25_LOW6_2_FD_183869 | JGI IMG/M metagenome (GOLD analysis project Ga0207969, IMG submission 183869) | Freshwater sediment methanotrophic microbial communities from Lake Washington under simulated oxygen tension - Sediment Metagenome... | ecosystem: Environmental > Aquatic > Freshwater >... | reverse complement strand
GCAGAACTTCGTCAATCGCACAGTGGCCAACCGCCCCCTGGAAAAGCTGCCGCGCAGCTTTTCCGTGGTCGCCACGGATTTGAAGAGCGGCGAATCCGTCCTCTTCCGCACCGGCAACACCGGCATGGCGGTGCGCGCCTCGGCCGCCGTACCTGGCGTGTTCCAGCCGGTGAGCATCAACGGCCACGAATATGTCGACGGCGGCCTGGTCAGCCCGATACCGGTACGCGCCGCACGCAGCCTCGGCGCCGACTTCGTGATCGCGGTGGACATCTCCGTCAATCCGCGCGACGCGCGCACCTCGAGCACGCTCGACGTGCTGCTGCAAACCTTCGCCATCATGGGGCAGTCGATCGGTCGCTATGAAAAGGCCGAGGCCGATATCGTGATCCGGCCGGTAACGACCGAATTGCCCGCCACCGATTTCGCCGGGCGCCATCGCGCCGTGCTCGAAGGCGAAAAGGCCGCCGCCGTGGCCATGGCGGACATCAAGGACCGCCTCGCGCGACTGCGCAGCAAGTCCGTCGCGGACGCGCGCTGACGCCCGCGTCCCGGTTCAGCGCGCCGGCTTCGCCGCCAGCGGCGTCATGCGATCGACCGCCTTGACCAGGATCCGGTACGTGTCGCGATCGAAGGAGGGCGGCGGGGTTTCCAGCAGATCATAGAGATCCGCTTCGCTGCGCGCCGTACCGAGATGGCGCCAGTGATCGATCAGGTGCGCCTCGTCGCCCTCCCTGATCCATGCCGGCCCCGCGAAGGGCCAGGGCACCAGCTTCTGCCGGCCCAGCGCCGCCATCAGGCGCGCGCTGTGGAAGGACACCGGCTCCTTGCCGACGCAGGCACCCTTGCATTGCTGCAACTGGTACGCAAAGCAGGGCTTGCCCGGCTTGAGCTTTTCCAGACCGAGCAGCGCGTGGCAGAGACCGTGCTCCTTCGCCAGCTCGGTCAGGCTTTTCTTCGCGTCCCGGGCGCTCTTGAACGGCCCGTACAAGTGCTCCTGCTGCCGGAAATCGAGATCGTCCGCCAGCTTCAGCTGCGGCCGCCACTCGCCTGGACGCGCTTCGACGAGTTGCCAGAAACAGACTTCCTCGTTGCGCCGCAGGTGGCGATTGTGAATCGGCTGCAATTGCTTGATCAGCGCCGCCTCCTTCAGCAGCGCGCCGATCTCGCCGCCGGTCTCGATGCACTCGATGCGCCGCACCTGCTGCGCCAGGCCCTTCCCTTTGGCCGCCGCGTGATCGGCGGCGAAGTGGGACAGGACGCGCTTCTTCAGCTCCTTGCTCTTGCCGACATACAGCGGCAGGTCGTTCTCGCCATAGAATAGATACACGCCCGTGCCGTCGGGCAGGTCGTCGATCACCCCCGCATCGAGGTTGGCCGGCAGGCTCGGGCGCGCGGTCAGCGCCTTGACGGTTTGCGCCAGCAGTTCGGGCTCCACCTCGGCCTGCACCCGGCCCCAGAACTGGTGGATCAGCCGCGCGTCGCCGAGGGCGCGGTGCCGGCTGCTGACGGTGAGGTCGTGGCGCTCGATCAGGCTGTCCAGGTTATGCTTCGCGTGCTGCGGAAACAGCTTGCGCGAGAGCTTCACCGTGCACAGGACCGTGGCGCGAAACTCATGGCCGGCACGCTTGAATTCGTTCTTCAGAAAGCCGTAGTCGAAGCGCGCATTGTGGGCGATGAACAGCCGCCCTTCGAGACGCTCCTTGACCTCCGCGGCGACGTCCTCGAATGGCGGCGCCTCCGCCACCATCGCATTCGAAATCCCGGTCAGGCGCTCGATGAAGCCGGAAATCGGCGTGCCCGGATTCACGAGGCAGGACCACTCGCGCACGCCTTGCTCATCGACCTCGACAATGCCGATTTCGGTGATGCGGTCGGCCGTCGCCGTGGCGCCGGTGGTTTCCAGGTCGACGAAGACCATGGCGGGAAAGGACATGGGATAGGGGCAGAGGATGCGGGAGGCGACGCATCATACTCCGCGCCGCCCTGCCATACCCCACAAGGGGATACCGTCACGGGCCAAACGCCCGTAACATAATTAGCAACATGAACGCCGGCTTCCCCGTCCGCTATGTCGATCCCGTATTCCGCCCGCCGAGCGAGGCGGAATCGCTGATCCTGCCCGTGACCGACGGCTGCTCGTGGAACCAATGCACCTTCTGCGAGATGTACACGGCGCCGCAGAAGAAATTCCGCGCACGCGATGCCGCGGAAACCCTGGAGACCCTGCGCCGCTGCGGCGAGCGCTTCGGCAGCGACATCCGCCGCGTGTTCCTCGCCGACGGCGATGCGCTGGTGCTGCCGACGCGGCGCCTGCTCGAGATCCTCGGCGCGATCCGCGGACACCTGCCGGCGGTGCGCCGCGTTTCCAGCTATTGCCTGCCGCGCAACCTGCGCAAGAAATCGGTCGACGAACTCAAGCAACTGGCGGACGCCGGCCTGACCATGGCCTACGTCGGCGCCGAATCGGGCGACGACGAGGTACTGGCGAAGGTGCATAAGGGCGAGACCTTCGCCAGCACCTGCGAAGCGCTCGACAAGTTGCAGCAGGCCGGCATCAGGCGTTCCGTGATGATCCTCAATGGCCTCGGCGGCAGGACACTGTCGGCGCAGCATGCGGCAAATTCCGCGCGCCTGGCCAATGCCACGCAGCCGGAATACCTGGCCACGCTGGTAGTGAGCTTCCCGCAGGGCGAAGAGCGTTTCCGCGCCGCCTTCCCGGAATGGCAGCCTTGCGATCAGCGCGAACTGTTCGTCGAAATGGAGGCGCTCATTTCCGCGCTGGAGCTCAAGCGCACCGTCTTCCGCAGCGATCACGTCTCCAACCGCCTGGTGCTGAAAGGCACGCTGGGCGCGGAGAAGTCGCGCCTGCTGGCCGAAATCCGCGCCGCCATCGCCACGCCGGAAGCGGCCAAGCTTCGCCCCGTGTGGGCGCGGGGCCTGTAGCACAAGGAATCAGCGCAGGCGGTTCAGTGCCGGGTGTTTCGTTCGCGCACGATGGGCGGCACGAACTTGACGGAGAATTTCCAGCCTTCCGGCGTGTCCCTCAGGACCAGGGTCTTCGAACTCGCCGCCTCATCGAAGATGGGTTCCGTGCCGACCATTTCGATGGCGCCGAGCCCCTTGACGACGCAGGCCCCCGGCAGCGTGACGAAGGCCGATTCGGCCGCCACCAGGACGAACTGACCCTCCTTCGACTGCGAGCACGACAGGCCCTTAGGCACCGAAGCGGGATCGCGCTTCCACGCCTCGCGCAAGGCATCGAGCGCCTTCAATAGTTCTTCGGTGACCTTGATGGCGAGGACGACTTCGCGGGACTTCACGTGGCTCATGGGCTGTTCCTTTGCACGTCGCGCATGGACGATACCGGCATCATTGATCCGGCGGCCGCCCGGGAGCGGACGCTTCGAGCGCTTCGGGCTCCTCGTTCACCTTCGGCACCCTGGGCAGCAAGCACACCAGAATCAGCGGCAACACGGGAATCGACAGGCCGAACAACAGCCAAAGTCCCCACGACCGCCCCTTGCGCCTGGCGATTACTGCAGTGGCTATCAGGACCACAACTGCCGGAATGGCCAGAATGAACAGGCTCGATGTCAGAGTCTCGATGGTCGCGTTGTCGTAGCCCAGTTGTTTGAGCAGGGCGATGGTGTTCGGATCGAGCTGCATAGTCGCGTCCCGGCGTGTCCATGGTCATTGCGCGGTTCGTGCATCGTTTCCGCGCGGCGGAAATTGCACGGGGAAGAATAGCACCCCGGCCGGCAGTCGGCGCTGGTGATACGGCGATCAGGGCGGGCTCAACGATTGGCGATCTGGTCGAGACCGATCCACACGATCGCGTAATAGAGGATCGCGAAGACCGCGTTGCTGATCGCCAGCGGCAACCAGATCCGGCGCATCTCGACGCCCAGCCAGCGGAGCGCGACCAGGATCGGCTCCTGGCCGACCACGGCGCAGCCGAGGGTGAGACCGCCCCAGACTCCCCATCTGTTGGCGAGCGCCACGCTCCTCGGCGTGCGCATCCGCGCGACCCACCGGCCGATGAACCCGATCCGCATGCTCTCGCCGGCGAGCCAGGCGAGCACGAGCCCCTCGAAATAGCCTGCCGCCGCGACCACCGGCAGAAGGACCCACGGGCTAAAGTGTGCCGCGATGCCGACGCCGACCGCCGCCGATGGCCCCAGCACCAGATTGGGGGTCATCGACAGCCCGACGATGGAGGCCCATGTCCAGAAGGCCGTCACGAGGATGGGAAATTCACCTGCATGAATCAGACTATCCATGACCGCCGCACTCCAGTCAATGGCGGATTTATCGTTGAACCCGGCGGCACTGGTTGGCATCGAGCATAATGGCCGGCACGTTTCCGGTAGCCGGAACGGCGGAACTGGTCCAGCGGACCCATTGATCGGCAAGGTCGTCATCAAGCCGACAGAAAACCCACCCACGAAGGAGCCCGACATGAGCCGCAGCATTCTCGACGAAGCCCACATCCATCCCGCCATCCGCCAGACCATCACGGAAAAGCACGCCGACATCGTGCAGGAAGTGCAGGCCGCCATCGCCGGCAACAAGGTGGTCGTCGTCGGCATGGGGCAAAACCCCTTCCCGAAGCAGGCATGCAAGGCGCTGGATGCGCTCGGCACGCCTTACAAATACCTGGGTTACGGAAGCTACCTCAACCAGTGGCGGCGCCGCAATGCGCTCAAGATGTGGACCGGCTGGCCCACCTTTCCGATGGTGTTCGTCAATGGCATCCTGGTCGGCGGCGCCAGCGAACTGCGGCGGCTGATCGACAGCGGCGAATTCTCCCGCATGGTCGCGGGCTAGCCGCGCGCACGCGGTCGGTCAGGCGCCCAGCGCGGCGGCCCCCGCCGCCGCGACGATGCCGTCCTCGGACGACTTGACGCCGGAGATGCCGATCGCGCCGACGTAGACGCCGTCGCGGATCAGCGGCACCCCGCCCTCGAGGCAGATCACGTCGGGCATGGTCATCATCACCGGGCGGCCCTGCAACACCATGTCCTCGAAGGCCTTCGACGGCCGCTTGTAGAGAATCGCGGTCCGGGCCTTTTGCTCGGCGACGCGAACCGAGCCCTTCTGCGTGCCGTCCATGCGCTCGAGCGAAATCAGATGGCCACCGTCATCGACGATCGCAACGACGACGTTCCATTTGTTTTCGGCGGCCGTGCGCTGGGCGGCCAGGGTCATGCGACGTGCGTCTTCGAGGGTAAGCATCTCGGGCTCCGGGTTCTGTAGGTGGTTGGGGTTATCGGGTGCTGCGCGTCGATCGGATCAGGACCACATCGCGCGCATTTGTGCCGCCAAGTCTACCGCCCTTCTGGTCGATTCCGAGCCTGCCTGGGCATGTTCTTCCGGCACGGGCCACGAAACCTGATCGAAGTGCCCCAGCAGCGCATTCGGTATGAAGCGGGTGCGGCTGGCATAGACGTGGCGGTCGCCCATGCCCGATTGCTGGCTCACATAGAAACGCTGGGGCACCATGAGGTCGAGGCAATCCCTGGCGCGTGTCATCGCGACATACAGCAGGCGCCGCTCTTCCTCGATCTCCGCCGACGATCCCGTCGCCATGTCCGAGGGCACGCAGCCATCGACCGTATTGAGCAGGCTCACCGCGGTCCATTCCTGTCCCTTGGCCGAATGAATCGTGGAGAGGATCAGGTAATCCTCGTCCAGCAGCGGGACGCCCGACTCGTCGCTGGTGGCGTCGGGCGGGTCGAGCGTCAGTTCGGTAAGAAACCTCTCCCGGTTCGGGTAGGTGGCCGCGATGCGGACCAGCTGCTCGATGTCCTGCTCGCGAATTACGGCATCCGCATACAGGCGGTCCATCTGCGCCCGGTACCAGTCGGCTACGTGCTCGAAGACTCCCGGCCAGGGCGCGCCGGGCAGGCCGAAGGCCTCGACCCGCTCGACAAACTCGCTCCAGGCCACGCGCGCCGCCTCGGGGACCGGCTGCTCGCCGAGCAGCGCGCAGCCGGGATTGGCGGCCGCGACGTTGTCGAGGATCCGCGCCGCCGTCTTCGGGCCGACGCCGGGCAGGAGCTGGATGGCGCGAAAACCCGAGACGCGGTCGCGCGGGTTTTGCGCCCAGCGCATGACGGCCAGCACATCCTTTACGTGCGCGGCTTCGAGAAACTTGAGCCCGCCGAACTTGACGAAGGGAATGTTGCGCCGGGTCAGTTCGATCTCCAGCCGCGCGCTGTGGTGCCCGGCGCGGAACAGGACGGCCTGCGACTTGAGCTTCATCCCCTCCTCGCGCCGCGCCAGTATCTGCTCAACCACAAAACCCGCCTGATCGGCGTCGTCTCGGACGGCCACCAGCCGCGGCCTGGAAGACGACGCGCGTTCGCTCCACAAGTTCTTGGTGAAGCGCTCGCTGGCCAACGCAATCACGGCGTTGGCGGCCTCGAGGATCGGCTGCGTCGAGCGATAGTTGCGATCGAGGGTAATCTGCACGGCGCCGGGAGTGAAGTGGCCCGGGAAGTCGAGGATGTTGCGCACCGTGGCGCCGCGAAAGGCGTAGATCGACTGCGCGTCGTCGCCGACCACCGTCAGGCCGCGGCCATCGGGCTTCATGGCCAGCACCAGCGCCGCCTGCAGGCGGTTGGTGTCCTGGTATTCGTCGATCAGGATGTGGCTGAAGCGATCGCCGATCTCTCCGGCCAGCTCGGGGTCCGTCACCATTCGCGACCAGTAGAGGAGCAGATCGTCGTAGTCGAGCACCTGCTGGTGCTGCTTGGCCTCGACATAGCGCAGGAACAACTGCTTGAGCTCAGACTCCCATTGCGCGCACCAGGGGTAGCTGGCCTGCAGCACGTCGTTCAGCGGCGCCTGGGTGTTGACCACCGCGGAATAGATGCCGAGGCAGGTCGATTTCAGCGGGAAGCGCTTCTCCTTCGCCGAGAAGCCCAGTTCGTGCCGGACCAGATTCAGCAGGTCCGCCGAATCCTCGCGGTCGTGGATCGTGAAGCCCGGGGCGAGGCCGATCCGGCCCGCATACTCGCGCAGCAGGCGCGCGCCGACGCTGTGAAAGGTGCCGGACCAGGCCAAAGCCCCGATGACGGCGCCGCGATTGCCCTTCGCCATGTGGCCGACGATGCGATCGACGCGCCGCGTCATTTCCACCGCGGCGCGGCGCGAGAAGGTCAGCAGCAATATCCTGCCGGGGTCGGCGCCATTCGCGATCAAATGCGCCACCCGGTGCGCCAGGGTATTGGTCTTGCCCGATCCGGCCCCGGCGATCACCAGCAGCGGTCCCGGCAAGGAAGCGGCTGCGTCGCGGCCGACACCGAATTCGACGGCGGCGCGCTGGGCTTCGTTCAGCGACGCCAGGTAGGCCGGCGCCGGCGCTTCCTTCAATTCGCAAATCGCCGTCATGCCGCGGCTTCGCTCGAATCGCGCTGGTCGACGTCGCCGCCCGCGATTCCTTGCGTCGAGGGAAGGGAACCCGCGCTCAGGCCCGGCGTCTGCGCTTCCTGATCAGCGCGCACGGCAAGCACCACGGGAGTGTCGCAATAGGGACAGACACGAAGCTCGGCGCGCTCGCTTTGGGACACCTCCATGGCTGCAGGATCGACCGCGACGCGGCAATGGGGGCAAATGAAACGGAGACTCATGTTCAACTCCTAGAGTCCTGTAGTTTCATACAGTGATCTGGAAATTGCAAGCGGTTGAACTTGAGGCGATCAGGTGCGGGCCAGCGATGGGCCGAGATGTTCCTGCGCCGCCACTATCGACCGACCTGCGCATCGTGGGCACGTATGGCAACATGGCGACCCGCACGCAGCGCAAGCCGCTGTTGGTATTGGCGCGCACTGAATGCACCAGGCTGCCCTCCGCCGCCCAATGTCGGCTCGGGTCCATCACCTTTTCCCAGATAACACAGAGCGATCGCCATGGCCAAATCAAAAATTATCGTAGTGACAGGCGTGACGCGCGGTCTCGGTCGAGCGATGCTCCAGGAATTTGTCGCCCGCGGACATGTCGTTGCCGGATGCGGACGCGCGGAAGCGGCAATCGAGAAACTCCGGCGATCATTCCCGGAACCGCATCGGTTTGCCACGGTGGACGTGGCCGACGATATGCAGGTCGGCCAATGGGCTCGTCATGTACTGACGGCCATGGGACCACCTCAACTTCTGATCAACAATGCGGGCCTGATGAATACTCCCGCGCCCCTATGGGAGATCCCGGCGGCGGAATTCAGCGCCCTGATCGATGTGAATATAAAGGGTACAGCCAATTGCCTGCGCCATTTCCTGCCTGCCATGATCGCACAGGGTAGCGGCGTAATCGTCAACTTCAGTTCTGGCTGGGGGCGCGGAACGGCGCCGGACGTCGCCCCTTACTGCGCCAGCAAGTGGGCAATCGAGGGCTTGACCCGTGCCTTGGCCCAGGAGCTGCCCAAGGGTATGGCGGCCGTCCCGCTGAATCCTGGAATCATCGACACCGACATGCTGCGACGGGCATTTGGAGACTCCGCGAGCAACTATGAGTCGACGACGGCGTGGGCGGAGCGTGCAGTGCCGTTCATCTTGAAACTGGGACCGAAGCATAGCGGCAAGGCGCTAACAATCGGTTAAGTGAACAGCTATTTCACTGCGGCCACAGCTGCGGTCAAATCCGTCATTGCGTTCGTTCGCAACGACACGTCGGAAGGCTTGAGCGAGGCCAGACGCGTCACCATGAACCAGACGAGCGGCAGTACACCACCGAAGAGGAACACGGCGCCGCCAATGATCCGCGCCCAAGTCAATGTCTGGAAAAGCTCGCCCTGGATAAATGCGTGAGAACGCGCCTGCCACAGTCCGTGCGCGAGCACCTCGTTGAGCTGGGCAATGCCGACTGGAAAGAGGTCGATCACCACCATCAGGAGCAAGCCCAGGTTGAGTGCCCAGAAGACTTGGCGCAGCAGGCGGCCATCCCATCGCTTTGCGGCAATCAGGTAGCGGCTACAAAAGACGATGGCGGCAATGGCCAGATTGCCATAGACCCCCATCAGCGCGGCGTGGCCGTGGTTCACCGTGAGATAGGTGCCGTGTTCGTAGTAATTCACAATCGGCAAATTGATGATGAAGCCGAACACGCCGGCGCCGAAGAAGTTCCAGAAGTTCACGCCGATCAGAAACAGGAAGGCCTCGGCCTGACCAAAGGCCGGCTGCCCCGCGGCGCGGCCACCCAGCGCCCGCTGCGGTGCATTCCGGAACTGCCAGGCTTCCAGTGTGAGCAGAATCAGCGGTACCACCTGCAGTGTCGAGAAGATGCTGCCGATGGCCAGAGTTGCCACCGGCTTGGCGTTCCAGTAGAAGTTGTGCGAGATGCCGAGCAGCCCGGAACCGAGGAACAGCAGCGTCGCCAGGTAGACGATGCGGGAGGCAGCCGCAGGGCTGACGAATCCCATGAGAACCATGAAGTACGCGAGCAAGGCCGTGGTGAATACCTCGAAGAAGGCTTCAACCCACATGTGGATCACCGCCCAGCGCCAGAAATCGGCGACGACGAAGTTGGTCTCGGGTCGGGCGACAAAGCCGGAGATGAACAGCACCAGTACGCTGGCCACGGCATAGAGCAGCCACTTCGGCAGGGTCCATGCATCGCCTTCGTGCCACACCGCCCGCGCCAGGCGCGCGACGACACGCAACCACAGCGCGAAGACGACGAACAATACGCCCTGCCACAGCTTGCCCATCTCGACGAATTCCCAGCCCTGATTGCCAAGCAGATTCCAGTATTCGCCAAGGAGCCCCTTGGAACCCACCGCAATCCCGACGAGCGTGCCGACGACCCAGACAACAAACATGCCAAACAGGAGGTTCACTTCGCGGTGCAAACCCTTTGGCGTCTCGCGCTGGGCAACGGATAGGACGAACACCGAGGCGCCGACCCAGCAGGCGGATATCCACATCAGTGCCAGTTGCAGATGCCATGCACGCACGATGGTGATGGGCAGGATCCCGGCCAGGTCGATCCCCATTTCGCGGGTGAATTGAAGGAAGTCGCCGAGGGTGAGCACGCCGGCGATTATCTGCAGTAGAAATAGCAGGGCAGCGGCCGCGAAGAACTTGTAGGTGGCACTCTGCAAGGGCGTCGGTTGGAAGGCGTCCATGCGCGCCATGCAGGCCGGACCCGTCGCGTCTCCGGCCTGGCGCCAACCGGCCAGACTGCCGTAGCGGCCATGAAGGAACAGCACGACGCCGAGAGCCACGATCAGGCCCAGTGCCGCCGCCACGCTCCACATCATGATCGGGGCGCTGGGGCGGTTGCCGGCCAATTCATCGTAGGGCCAGTTATGCGTGTAGCTATAGTCCTGGCCCGGACGCGCCGCACCGCAGACCCATCCTCCCCAGAAGAAGAACGCGGCCAGATCGCGCAGTTCCGCCGCGTCGCCGATGTAGCCAGCGGGATGGAAGACCTCCGTTCCCTCGCCACGGAACATCGCGAGGTAGCGGCGCTCCAGTTCGCGTACAGCATAGGCCTGTGCTTCGCCCAAAATCACCCGGTTATCTGTGGCGGTGTAGCGATTTTCCCTGATCTCTGCCTGGGCACGGGCCAGGGCGGCCGCGACATCGACGCCGTCGCGCGACGCATGATGGTCGCGCATCGCGCGCGCTGTGACGTGCAGGGCATCGGCGGTAAAGTCGGGGCCGCGGCCGGCACCGTCACCGAACATGGAGCCGTAGTTCATCAGCCCGTACTTGAGGAACACGATCTGACCGCGGGTGATCGCGGCAGCGGATACTAGCGTCTCGCCGCTTTCGGAGACGAAATCCGGAATTGGCGGTGCGTCCTGGTAGGTTCGAGTGCCGACGAAGATCATGCTGCCCATACCGACCACCAGCACCACCGTCAGCGGCAGCCACCAGTTGCGCCGGTCCATCACCATCCGATTCCAGAAGTTGCCTAGCAGACGAAAGCTCATGGTCTTCCTTTCGCGGCGAGACCGCCTTCGGGCGCCGCACAGTCCACGCCGCCGGCCAGAGGCAGGATCGGCGGCAGCGCAGGCGCGGCGGCGATCAGCGGCTGCTCCATGCTCAAGGCTTCGAGAAACGCCACCAGATCGCTTTTCTCTTCGGCCGACAGATGGAGCGGTTTGAGCAGCGGCGACTTGTTCGGTACCTGACCGCCGCCGGCGTCAAAGAAATCCACAACCTCGCGCAGCGTAGCGAACGCACCGTTGTGCATGTACGGCGCGGTGTATTTCAGTTCGCGCAGGCTGGGAGTGCGGAATTTGCCGATATCGGCCGGATCCCGCGTGCGGTAATAGCGACCAAGGTCCTCGTCCAGATTGCGATGTACCGCACTCGGCACGTCACGCTGGCGGTTCTGCCAACGCACAGCGATCTGTACTTGCGGATTCGAGTCAAACAGCTGCTGGCGTGGCACGCCGAGCGCATGGAAGTCTTCATCGGTAGTCAGTGCGCCGTAATGGCACTGGATGCACCCGGCCTTTCCCTGAAACAATGCCAAGCCACGACGAGCGGCATGGGACAGAGCATTTTGGTCGCCTGCGAGATAGCGGTCAAACGGCACCTGACGCGGATCGGACACAATGGTGCGCTCAAAGGCGGCAATCGCACGCCACGCATCATCCAACTGTGGCCACTCGGTACCGAAGACTCGCTGGAAGCGCGCTACATACTCGGGGGTCAGGCGCAGCCGCATCTCCACCATGGATGCCTTGCCGTTACCTTCGACCGGTGCCTGCATGGCTGAGCGCGCCTGGATCTCGAGACTGTCGAGGGTGCCGTCCCACATCAGGCGCTTGAAGTACGCGGCATTCAGCACGGTCGGATTATTTCGCCACAGGCGATGGCCGGGATAACCTGGCGCCAGCGCATCGCTATGGCTCCAGCCATGCTGGGGAAGATGGCAGGAAGCACACGCGGTCGATCCATCACCCGAGAGACGCGCATCGAAGAACAGCATGCGCCCCAATGCGATCTTTTCAGCGCTCATCGGGTTTGCCGCTGGCACCGGAACGAGGGGTAGCGAAGCCAACGGTGCATGCTTCGGCTGCGGCGCCGACGGGTACCGAGCCCAGCCGCCAACAGCCAGCGCCGCCACGACAATGGCCACAAGCCCCCAGTGCCGCCTCATCGCCGGACCCTGTCTACGGGAAGGTATTCATGGGTCGGCGGCTCTGCAACGTCTTGCAGTGGCGGCGACAAGGCCTGCAGGAAGGCCACCAACGCCTGGCGCTCGCGCGCAGTGAGGCGAAGCGGGTGCAACTCGCTTCCGGGACCACCGCCGCGGTCGTGGAAGGCCACCACCTCCTCCAGGCTGGCGTAGCGACCGTTGTGCATATACGGCGCCGTGTGGCTTAGTCCGCGCAGGCCGGGCGTGATGAAGCTGCCACGATCGCCGGCGTTCTTGTTGATCGCATAGACACCGATATCGCCGCGTTCGACCATCGGATTTGCCAGACCATGCTCGGCATAGTGGCTCAACAAGCTGACCGCGCGCAAAGGTTCGCGCGCCAGATCCGCATGGTCGGGCACGCCAAGGCGGTGCGGTCTGCCGTCGGAGAGCAAAGGTCCGTAGTGGCAGGCGATGCAGCCAGCCTTGCCCTTGAACAGACGCATGCCCTCGTCGGCCAGGGGAGGCAGGCTCGTTTCGCCGCGCAATGCGGAATCAACCGGACCAGGACCAAAGTCGAGCGTCTTCAGATACTCCGCTATCGCCTGGAAAACCTGTTCGCCACGCTGCGCGCCTGACTCGCCGAAGGCGCGCCGCCACAGCATGAACAGATGTGGAATCTGCCGAATGCGTTCTACGATGATGTCGGCGTTGCCGTTCATGAACTGGGCGCTGAGCACCATCTCGCGCACGACGCCGACAAGGTTGGCGCCGCGCCCATCCCACATCAATCGGGGCTTGAGCCGCACCGAGAGCAGGCCGGGTGCATTTCGAAAATACTCGGTGCCGTTGTAGCCCCGCGAAAGCGGCTCGCCATCGGCAAATCCCTGAGACGGAATGTGGCAACTGGCGCAGCTACGACCGCCGTCGCCCGACAGGCGAGGCTCGAAAAAGAGATGTCGTCCCAATTCGACCTGGGCCGGATTCACTGCGGCGGGGGCGGGCAACGGCGTTAGAAGCGGTGGCTGTGCGCCGGCCGCCGCCATGGTGACCGCAAGAATGCTTGCTGTCAGTACTGCGCGCGTGAAAACCCGTGGTGAACTCATCGAGGCCCCGTGTACTGCAGGAATGAGGCTTCCTGAATGACTACCGGACAACTCTTCTTCCAGGTGAGGATTTCTCTCAGGAGATGCGCATCCTGCTCCCTGCTGGGCGCCCTGCCGTCGGCGTCCACCACACGGATGAAGAAGACGCGCCCCTTTTCGGTTTGGGCGAACTGCCCTATGCGGAAGGGCGGCTCATAGCGAATCGCCTCGGGCGGCGAATGGCAGCCCATGCAATTGAGCGCATACAGGGTCGCCGCCGTCTGGCCGGCGATCACGGAAGATGATCCTAGCATCAGCGCCAAGGCGATCCTCAGGCTAGTTCTTTCCAAGTGCCGCATGCGGGCCAAGTCCGTAGATAAACAACAGATCGGGTCGCGGGCCAGGTCGGCCCCAGTCCATTGCGCCAGCCGGTACCTGCCATCGGGCAGGTACCGGTACTCCGATCACTTCTTTACACTGATGACCTGGGGTCGGGTGACAGACTTCAGGCCTTCAAGGCCGAACTCCACGCCGTAGCCAGAACCCTTGGCGCCGCCGAAGGGCACCATCGGGTGGATCATGCCGTGCTGGTTGATCCACACCGTGCCGGCCTGGATGCGGCCGGCAACCTGTTTGGCCTTCTCGATGTCGGATGACCATACGGAGGCCCCCAGCCCGGCATCGAGCCGATTTGCGCTGGTGATGGCGTCCTCCACATTGCTGTACTTGATGATGGGCAGCACCGGACCGAACTGCTCCTCGTCGACCAGGCGGTCACCGTCTTTCAGTCCGGTCACCAGGGTCAGCGGATAGAAGTAGCCGGGACCGCCTTTGGGCGCTCCGCCGCAAACGATGTTCGCCCCTGCCTTCTTTGCGCTTTCCACCAGGGAGACGACCTTGTCGTACTGCATCTTGTTCTGGATCGGGCCCATGACCATGCCTTCGTTCATGCCGTTGCCCATTGGCATGGCTTCTGCCAATTCCTTGAGGGCCTGCACGGTCGGCTCGAACAGGCTCTCGTGCACGTAGAGCCTCTTCGCGCAGGCGCAGGTCTGGCCCATGTTGATGAAGGCACCCCAGAACAGCCCCATCGCCATGGCCTTGGGGTCGGCATCGGGCAGCATGATTGCTGCATCGTTTCCGCCCAGTTCCATGGTGGTGGGCACCATGTTGCGTGCCGCGGCCTCGGCGATCTTGGCACCCGTGGGGCCTGAGCCGGTGAACATGATCTTGTCGATGCCGGGATCCGAGACTAGCCAGGATCCGACCTCGCCCGGACCGCTGACGGTATTGATGACACCCTTGGGCAGGACTTCGCCAATCAGGCGCACCAACTCGAGCGTGCCGATCGTCGTATATTCCGACGGCTTGATGACGACGGTGTTGCCGGCGCGAATCGACGGAATCATCTGCCAGACCGCGATCAGCAGCGGCCAGTTCCACGGCGCGATAGCCGCGACCACGCCGAACGGCTTGCGGTGCACTTCGTCGCGACGGGTATCGTCCTCGAACACCACTTCCACCGGCAGGTCCAGGCTGGCAGGCACTTGCGTCCATACCTCGCAGCCCCATACCTCGAAGCGCGCGCCCGGCACTTGATCCGGGCCGAGGCCGCCCAGCGGTTTTCCCTGCTCGCGGGTTACCCATTCGGCGAGATAGGGCGCGTTCCTCTTGATCGTTTCCGCAACCTGCATCATCAGCGCCTTGCGCTCCGCGTCGGGGCGTGCCGCCCAGGCGGGTTGAGCCGCACGGGCAGAGGCAATCGCCGCTTTCACCTGCTCCGCTGTAGAGATCGGCGCGAGGCCAAGAACTTCACCGGTTGCAGGATTGAGCGATTCGAAAGTCCGCTCCGAACCGACGAGCTGACCATTGACGAAATTCATGTAGGTCTTCATGACTGATCTCCAAATGTTGGTGTTATAGGTGACGTCGAATGTTCAAGCCGTGTCGTCGGCGCAATGAGGTGTGGCTGGCAATTGCCGGATGACCGGAACGACGCGACCACCCAAAGGACACGGTTGCAACGACCTTATCAACACTGGAATGGCAGCGTTATCACAATTCGGCAATCTGCTGGACGTCGAACGAATTGGACGGGTGCCGGCGCGGCAAGGGATGATCAGCGCGCCCTCCCGCCCTTACCAGAAGATCCTCCGCTTCCATTTTCAAACTGAGGCAACACCGGACATGCGCTGAGAGCGCATCCTTTTGAGGTTGCCCGATCCCGGCGTGAACCCGGAAACCATTTGCTGCACTGCGACACGGAAGAGCCATTGGCAAGGGCGCAGTTTTGCCGATTTTGGATAACGTATCCAGTATCCACAAACCTAGTATCGGCGCTGACATAAGAAAACAGATCGCCCGGATCAACGGGCGATATTTCAGACTCGTCGAGGAGTATGGCCATGCTGCCAAGGTCATTGGTCGCGTTCGGGCTAGGCATAGTGAGTTTGTGGGCATCCGCCGCCCCTGGCGCCAGCCCCGAGTTGCCTGTGGATCGCATCAAGGTGGCCAACCTGCCGGCCGCCACTTCATATCGGCTGTATCTCAACGATGCAGCGTTCCCGCACATCATCGACGGCAAGCTGCTGATCATTGATGGTGACAGCCTCAAGCTCCAGGGAATGCTGAGCACGGCCTATGTCGCATTTACGACCCTCTCGCCGGATCGTTCGGAGATCTATGTTGCAACCACCTACTACGCGCGATTGAACCGCGGCGAGCGTGCTGATCAGATCGACGTCTATGATGCGACGACGCTCAAGCTCAAGGCCGAGATCGCGCTTCCCAACAAGCGGGCGCTGGCATTGGCCTACAAAGGCCTGATCCGGACCTCTGCGAACGGGCGCTTCATATTCGTCCAGAACGCCACGCCGTCCACCTCGGTGAGCATTGTTGACCGGGTTGCAGGAAAGTTCGTCGCCGAGGTCCCGACGCCGGGCTGCTGGGCAATCTATACGCCAAACACCGTCTCCGACAGGTTTTCCACGCTGTGTGGCGACGGCACAATGCTTACTGTCGTCCTGGATGACAAGGGCAATGTGGCGAGACGGCAGAAGAGTGCCGCCTTTTTCGATCCCGATGACGACGCGTTGTTCATCTCCGGGGAAAGGATCGGAGACCGGTATTTCTTCGCGTCATTCAAAGGCAATCTGCAGGCGGTCGATATTGCCGGCGATGTCGCCGTGGCCGCCCCCCAATGGTCACTCGTGCCGGCCGCGGACGCGAAGACGCACTGGCGGCCCGGCGGGTATCAAGTGATGGCCATACACGAGAAGAGCGGCCTTCTCTATATCGGAATGCACAAGAAGGGCGCAGAAGGCAGCCACAAGAATCCTGCAGACGAAATCTGGGCCTTCGATCTGGCAAGCAAGAAGCGCATTGCGCGCGCAAAGGCGGCGGGAACCACGACCCTTGCGGTGACCCAGGGCGATTCGCCGCGTCTGCTGGCGTTCGATGGCACCAAGGCGATGCTGAATGCGTTCAGCGCCACGCCGCACGACGGCCGCATGAAGCAGTTGAACAGCGGGGGTCCATTTGGCGAGACCCCGACGCTCATGGATACGCAGTAGTGACGCCCCTGTCCCTGCTCGTCGACCCGGTCCTGTCCTATGCCCTGGGCGCCGCCCTGTCTGTGGTATTTCTATATGGGGCGTGGCAGAAGCTGCGAGAGCGAGAGGAATTCGCGGGGATTCTCGCAAACTACCGTTTGCTGCCCGCGGCAACGGTGGACGGGATGACCTACCTCCTCCCGCTGATCGAGGCAACTGCTGGATCCCTCCTGCTGTTTCAGGCCACACGCTTGCCAGGCGCGCTGCTGGCATTTGCATTGCTGTTGGTTGTGACGTCAGCGGTGGCCATCAACCTTGTCCGGGGCTATTCCGAGATCGAGTGCGGCTGCGGCGGCTTCAGTGGCGGAGTGAGTGGCCAGACCATCACGTGGGGCCTCGTCTTGCGCAACATTGTCCTGATTGCGGCGCTGCCGTGGATCGCTGCCGAATCCGTAGCGCGTGAACTGGTCTGGATCGATTACGCGACCGTCGCCTGCGCCACCCTCGCCTTGCTTGGGCTCTATGCCCTGGTAAGCCAGTTGCTGGCTACCCAACCCCGCCTTGATGCCTTGAGGAACTCCTGAAATGACTGATGCGCTTGTTGTGTCAAATGTCCTGCTTTGGGCGGTAATCCTGGTCCTGCTGGTGATGGTCCTGGGCTTGGCCCGCCAAATCGGAATTCTGTATGAACGCGTGGCACCCATGGGGGCGCTGATGCTCGATAGCGGTCCAAAGGTCGGCGAGCCTGCGCCGGTATTTGCGCTGGAGTCGATTTCCGGCGGAACAATTGCGGTTGGCGGTGCCGGCAAGGCGCGCAGCCAACTCCTGTTCTTTCTTTCGCCGACGTGCCCCGTCTGCAAGAAGCTATTGCCGATTCTGCGCTCGGTCCAGCACAGCGAGCGCGCCTGGCTGGACGTGCTTCTCGCGAGTGACGGCGATCGTGCCGAGCACCTTGCCTTCTACCGAAGCGCCAAGCTGGCAGATTTTCCCTATGTGCTCTCCGCCGATCTGGGAATGGCGCTCAAGGTCGGTCGTTTGCCCTATGCCGTTCTGATTGATGAAGACGGCCGAATCCGTGCGAAGGGGCTGGTCAATTCCAGAGAACAACTGGAAAGCCTATTCACGGCCAAGGAGCTCGGTGTCGCATCCGTTCAGGAATTCCTTGATCAGAGGGCGTAATGGCCAACTCTCGACAATTATCCGAAGGAGAGATTAGGTGAAATGGTTCGATAGCTTCTTCGAACAGAAGACCCGCCGGGCGGCGCAGAGCATCTCCCGACGCAGCGCGTTGTCGCGCATTGGGCGGGTCGTGATTGGCGCGGCTCTGGTGTTGCCGATACTGCCGTTCGACCGCGTTGCCAAAGAAGCCCATGCGGCAAAAAAGCCGGTCGACAAGCGCAACGACGACACCGCCTGCGAATACTGGCGCTACTGCGCCCTCGACGGCTGGCTTTGCACGTGTTGTGGCGGCACCATCTCGACCTGCCCGCCAGGAACCGAAGTTTCCAAAGTCACCTGGGTCGGCACCTGCCACAACCCGAACGATGGACGGGATTACCTGATCAGCTACAACGATTGCTGTGGCGCCACCAGTTGCGGCCGTTGTCTCTGCAACTTCAATGAAGGCGAAAGGCCCGGCTACCGAATGGGCGTCCATAACGACGTCAATTGGTGCATGGCCAACAGCAACAACAACTATCACTGCACCGTCGCAGCAGTTGTCGGCACGGCGGAGTCGCCCCAGGGACGATGATCCGGATGTCCTCCTTCATACGCATCCTGTCGATCGTGGCGGCCCTGTCGGGTGTGTCCGCATACGCCCAGATGGCGAATGCCGCCGGCGCAGATCTGTTCACCAAGCATTGTATGGCCTGCCATCAGGCTGACGGGGAAGGGATTCCCGGATTGGCTCCGCCGCTCGTTGGCGCTCTGAAGAAAGTTGCGGAAGTCGACCAGGGTCGGACTTACATCGCTCATGTCCTGGTCTCGGGAATGGCCGGCACGATCAAGACCCGTGGCGGCAAATTCACGGGCGCCATGCCCTCGCAGGCGGCACTTTCGGATCATGAACTGGCCGCCATAGCGTCGTATGTGCTGACCACTTTCAATGCCAGTCCGGTCGTGCTGCAACCGGAAGGCTTCGCGGCACTGCGCAGCAAGCCATTGCCACCCGCGGATGTACGCAAATTGCGAGAGCAGGTGCTTGCGCAAGTTGGCGGGCAATGACCATCACGGATTTATACATCGCGGCAACGTTCCACATAAAACCATATAGAGGAGTAAATGCAATGAGGGAGAGACTGAAGCTGATTGTCGTTGCAGTGGCCGCGATGTTCTGTGGCGCGGGCTTTGCGGCATCCCCCCAGGAAGCCGAGCGACTTGGAAAGGATCTGACCCCCGTCGGCGCGGAAAAGGGCGGCAACAAGGAAGGCACCATACCTGCCTGGCCCGGCCACGAAGTGCAAGGACCGGGGTGGAGTCACGGCAAGAGCCGCGCAGCGGCATGGAAGAACAAGGGCGAAAAACCCCTGTACTCGATCAGCGCCGCAAACGTGGACAAGTATGCCGACAAGCTGACTCCGGGACAGGTGCAACTGATCAAGCAGACGCCGGGCTACCGGATGGATGTTTACCCGACTCATCGCAGTTGCGCGAATCCGGACTTCGTCGAACAAAACACCCGGAAAAATGCCACCGCTGCAAAAATTGGTCCTGACGGCTGGAGCCTGAAGGAAGGCTTCATGCCAGGCATTCCCTTCCCGATTCCGAAGAACGGGGCCGAAGCGATGTGGAACTACAAGATGAAGTACTCCGGTATCGGCTTCGAGTGGCCATTGAACTACATCACCCTATCGCCTCGCAAGGGCAGCAACGACTGGATTCAGGCCGGGGCCACGCAAACCTACTACTTCCCCTGGGGCGCAAAGGGTTCGACATCGCTGGCCGACCTGCCTCCCATCGAGTATTACACCTACTTCGCCTATAACAGCCCCGTCGCGCTGGCGGGCCAGGCTCTGGCGATCGCCTATTACACCGACAGGGTTGGCAGCGATACCTTCTACTACTTTCCGGGGCAACGGCGTGTCCGCCGCATGCCTTCGTACTCCTATGACGCGCCACAGATCGGTTTCGAAAACCAGTACACGCTGGACGAGCCGCGCATGTTCAACGGCACCATCGACCGATTTGACTGGAAGCTGGCCGGCAAGAAGGAGATCTATGTCGGCTACAACTCCTTCGGTGTCTATGACCCCGCAGTCAAGTTCAATGACGTGGTCAAACCCGATGGTATCGACCCGGCAGCGAGGCGCTACGAGCTGCATCGCGTCTGGGTTGTCGAGGCCACCGTCAAGCCTGGCGTGCGTCACGTAGTCCCCAAGCGGACCTTCTATCTGGATGAGGACAGCTGGGCGATTTCCGTTGCCGAGGACTTCGACGCCAATGGCAAGTTGTGGAAGCTGCGCGAAAGCTTCGTGATCCCCGTTTATGAAACCTCGAGCTGCGACAACCCCGCTTTCGTCCAATACAACATGCTTGAAGGGGGACGCTTTGTCTTTGACCAGAGTCCGCTGGGCGCGGGAAAGGACATGCGCTGGGTGGTCGAGTCAAAAGACGCCAAGTTCAAGAAGGATTTCTATTCGGCCGAAAACCTGCGCGCCATCAGCGAGCGTTGATCCTTTAGGAAGGAAAGAACATGAAAGCAAAAGTAACTCGACTCGCCGCTGCAATGTTGCTGGCCGGTCTGTATTCGGCCGGTGCCCAGGCTTTCACTTTTGAGGGCGAAACCTTCAAGGGTTCGCTGGACTCAACGGTTACCTTCGGCTTCGGCAAGCGCCTGAAGAACCAGAGCTGCTCCCTCGTCGGTGATGTCACCGGTCCCTGCGGGGCCAGCGCGGACTTCGCGGTCTGGTCCAATGGCGATGATGGCAACATGAACTACAACAAGGGAGACTTTTTCACCACCTATCTCAAGGGCAATCACGAGCTGCTGCTCAAGCTGCCCTCCAACATCACGTTCATGGCCCGCGCGAACTGGATGAAGGATTTCACGGCGGACAACACGCGTCGAACCGAACTGCTGGACGATGCCAAGAAACAGATGACGTCGGAAGTGAATCTGATGGACCTCTGGGTGAGCAAGGAGTTCAACCTGGGCGAGCAGCGCGCACGGGTACGGGTCGGAAACCAGGTCGTGAGCTGGGGTGAAAGCCTGTTTGCGCCGGGAGGCATCAATGCCACCAATTCGATGGACATCAATCGCCTGTCCAGCCCTGGCATGCAGTTGAAGGAAGTGTTCCTGCCGGCGCCGATCATCAGTTTCGCCACCGGGCTCGGGCATGGGCTGAATTTCGAGGCTTACTACCAGACCAGCTGGAATCGCAGCAAGCTGCCCGCTGCCGGTAGCTACTGGTCGGTTGCCGACTTTGCCGGAAAGGGCTCGCCGCGCCAGCTCTACCTGGATTTCGGCGGCGGTCCCGGCGGCCTGTCGTGGCTCAACGGCATCGACGCGCCGACGTATGCGCGCATGAATGGCGTCACCCTGGCCCAGGCCCAGGCGACGCTGGCCGCCTTCGGGGCGGGCGGGGCGGCTCCCGGCAACACGGCCATCGCGGTGCCCCAGACCTCGGACCTCACCCCCAAGAACTCCGGACAATATGGAGTGTCGCTGCGCTGGACACCGAAGGATACCGATCTCAATCTCGGCTTCTACTATATGAATTACCACGACAAAACGCCGAATGGTCGCTGGTGGAAGGATACGGGGCTCACACCGTTCGGCACGGTTGAGAACGTATTCCTGGAAAACCGAAAGATGTATGGCGTCAGCGCGAACACATCAATCGGCAACTGGGCAGTGGGCGCCGAGCTGTCGTATCGGCCAAAGGATGCGGTATCACTCTCCGCATGCACGCCGACAGGAACCGGCGGAACTGCACAGAACTTCGTTCCGGGAGCCGTCGGACCAGGTGCCTACGATTGTGACGGCTGGATCGACATGAAAAAGTACCAGATGCACCTCACGGGCATCCTGGCGCTGACGCCTGGCGATCACGGCTGGTTCCTCGACGCCGTCGGTGCGCAGACCGGCACGTTCCTCGGCGAGTTCATGTGGACACGCTATCCCGAGGCTGATCCCAACAAGATATACACGCGGACAGTCAGCGGAACTGGCGGCCCCATCACTGTTGACCAGGTAATCGCCGGGGGCTTGTACTCCTGGCCGGCCGACGGCAACAAGACATCGGTCAGGGGCACGGGCAGCAAGGACTCGTACGGCTACATGTTCGATTTCAGCCTGACCTACGACAGCACCCTGATCAGGGGCTGGCAGGTGACTCCCGGAATCTTCATGATGGGTGCGCTGAAGGGTGAGACCCCCAACCTGGTGGCGTTCTGGCAGGAAGGTGCGAAATCGGCGAATTTCTACGTCAACTTCGTGCAGAATCCGGCCAAGTGGCAGGCCGGCCTCAACTACACGACGTTCTGGGGCGGCAAGTCCGAGTATCACCAGGTTCTCAAAGACAGGGATTTTGTCGGCGGCTACGTTTCCATCAACTTCTGATCCGACCTCCGGTTCCGGCGGGCCTTGGCCCGCCGGTTTTCGTAAACCCCTTGCCCGTCATATTCCGTGCCCAACCCATTGCAGGTCGACGCAATCGATCAGTTTCTAACCCGCCGCCTGAAGCAGCTTGAGTCTTTCTGTTTTCGCTTTCGCATTCCGATCTTGATTGTGCTGGCCGTGTTTACGGCCATCATGGGCTATTTTGCGCTGCAGTTGCGAATGGAGGCCGGATTCGAAAAGCAGATGCCCTCCGGACATGAGTACATCGAAACCTTCAACAAATATCGCAACGACGTCCTGGGTGCCAACCGACTCAATGTGGTGGTCAAGGCGCGAAAGGGAACGATCTGGACCAAGGAAGGGCTGACCCGTCTTTATGACGTAACCCAGGCGGTTGTCTATTTGCCGAGTATCGATCGGCTGGGCGTGCAATCCTTGTGGACGCCCAACAGCTTCGTCAATGAAATCACCGAGGAAGGCTTTCGCGCCGACCCGCTGATCTCCGGGACGATTACGCCGCCTCAGCTTAACCGGGAAATCATCGACGGAATCCAGCGCGCTGCGAGTCAGGGCGGGTTCGTCGGAACTCTGGTATCGCGCGACCAGACCAGTGCGATGATCATTGCGGAAATTCAGGAGTACGACAAGGAAGGCAAGAAGGTTGACTACATTGCCTACAACCGCCTCCTTGAAGACCACATCCGCGCCAAGTTCGAGGATGGCGATTTCGAGATCCAGATCATTGGCTTCGCCAAGCAGATCGGGGACATCGCCGATGGCGCCTCCGCCGTGGTGGAGTTCTGCGCCATTGCACTCTTGCTGACTGCTCTGGCGGTTTACTGGTATTGCCACTCCATCCGCTTCACGATCCTGCCCATTGTCTGCTCGCTCACTTCGCTGATCTGGCAGTTTGGTGCCTTGCGATTGCTTGGCTATGGGCTCGATCCTCTGGCCGTGCTGGTCCCCTTTCTGGTCTTCGCCATTGGCGTCTCGCACGGTGTGCAGCAGATCAACTTCATCGTGCGCGAACTCTCCCACGGAAAGAGCAGCGAAGAAGCCGCTCGCGCCAGCTTTACCGGTCTGCTGATACCAGGAACCCTGGCCTTGGTGACGGCTTTCGTTTCCTTCATCACCCTGATCTTGATTCCCATTCCCATGGTGCGCGAGCTTGCAATAACGGCATCGCTGGGCGTGGGTTTCAAGATCATCACCAATCTGGTGATGCTGCCGATCACCGCATCGATGTGCAACTGCACCAGGGAGTATGCCGACAAGGCCATGATGAAGCGGGAGCAGCGGGCGGGTTGGCTGCGGGTGATCGCACGCGTTGCAGAGCCGCGCAATGCGCTGATTGTCATCGGCGCCACGGCCGTGGTCTTCGGTCTGGCAGTCTGGCAAAGCCACGATCGCGTCATCGGCACTCTGCAACCCGGCGCTCCCGAGCTGCGTGCCGATGCCCGCTTCAATCGCGATGCCGTAGCGATTGCCGACAACTACGATGCGGGTCTCGATTGGCTGACCGTGATCTTCGAGGCGGCTCCGGACTCCTGCGAGAACGTCGCCCTGGGGGGCTTCCAGGATCAATTCACGTGGGCAATGCAGAACGTTCCCGGCGTGCTCTCGGCAAATTCCTATTCGGGCCAGCTGAGGGTATTCAACGAAGGCTACAACGAAGGCAATCCGAAGATGAGTGTGGTCCCCATTGATCCGGGGAACTATTCGGCGCTCAGCGTCGAGATCGGCCGCAATCGGGGGTACATGAACAAGGACTGCAGCATGACCGCGGTACATCTGTTCCTCAGCGACCATAAGGCCAAGACCATCAACCGGGTGGTCAATGAGGTCAAGTCCTTCCGCAGCCTGCACAAGCTCGAGGGCGTCACGATACGTCTGGCATCGGGCAATGCCGGCGTGCTCGCGGCGGTCAACGATGAGGTCGAGAAGAGTGAACTGCCTATGATGTTGTATGTGTATGCGGCGATCATTGCCCTGGTAGCCCTGGTCTACCGTGACTTCCGCGCCGTCATTGCCTGTTGCCTGCCGCTGACGGTGGGCACCTTCATCGGCTACTGGTTCATGAAGGAACTGGAGATTGGACTAACCGTGGCGACGCTCCCTGTCATGGTGCTGGCGGTAGGCATCGGCGTCGACTACGCGTTCTACATCTACAACCGCCTGCAGATGCACATGGCACGTGGTCAGCCGATCGTGAAGGCACTCGAGCACTCGATACTCGAGGTGGGAACTGCCACCATTTTCACTGCGGTGACGCTCGCGATCGGCGTGGCCACCTGGAGCTTCTCGGCGCTCAAGTTTCAGGCCGACATGGGCAAACTGCTGGCCTTCATGTTCATGGTCAACATGGTGATGGCAATGACCGCCCTGCCAGCTCTGGCGGTGTGGCTGGAGCGACTGTTTCCGCGCCGCGGACCGGTACGTGCGCCCGGCATCCTGACACATTGAGCGACCGACATGAATTCAAGACTCCCGTTCGCGCTCCTTCTCCTGATTGCATTACCGCTCGTCGTGCGCGCCGAATCACCGTCCATGGCACCGTCGACCACGCCCCGTCTGACGCCTCAACCGGCCAGTGCGAGTTCCTATGCGGGAAGGGCTCCAGTACTCGCCTCCGCGCGGGCCGGGAATCGCGTCGTCTCGGTCGGTGACTATGGCACTGTGATGCTCTCGGATGGGGGCGCGTTTCGACAGGCGCGCGAGGTGCCAGTCGATGCCACGCTGACTTCAGTGACTTTTGTTGACGAGAAGTTCGGCTGGGCCGTCGGGCACTGGGGCGTGATCCTGCACACAGAGGATGGCGGCGATACATGGACTCGACAGCGGCTCGACACGGCGACCGACCGACCCTTGTTTTCAGTCCATTTCAGCGATCGGAACCGCGGGATCGCCGTCGGCCTTTGGTCTCTCGTGCTGACGACGGCGGACGGTGGCAAGAGCTGGGATAGCGTGACCCTGCCCAAGCCGCCCAGCGGTGGCAGAGGGGACCGGAACCTGTTCAGGATTTTTAGCGACAAGGAAGGCATTCTTTATATTGCTGCCGAGCGGGGCACGGTGCTGCGGTCGGCGGATCAAGGAAAGACCTGGGCTTACCTTGAGACCGGCTACAAGGGATCGTTCTGGACTGGCCTGGTACTGCATGACGGCGCCCTGATTGTGGCGGGCCTGCGCGGGACAGCCTACCGCAGTGTCGATGGTGGCAAGTCATGGAATCCGGCGACTACGAATACCAAGAGCTCCATTACCGACCTGGTCGAGTCAGGGCAGGCGCTGTATGGCGTCGGGCTTGACGGGCTAAGTCTGAAGAGTACGGATGGCGGCAATAGCTTCGTCGCCAGACAGCGCGATGACCGGCTTGCGCTTACTTCAGTTGTCGTTGCCGGAGATGGAACGGTATTGAGCTTCTCGAAGCACGGGCTCGTCGTCGATCCCGTGTCGGAGAAGCACTGATGCAATTGCGGCAACCAGTTCGCTGACAGTGCTGGGAATCGATCAACGCATCATCCACATTTTCCACGTTTCGAGGTAGGGACGGGACGCCGGAGAGTCACCTCTGCACGTCGCGCCGGCATCAGGGCCCTAGTGGATCGCCGCCAATGCCTCTTCCGCGCTGACATAAGGATGGCCCAGGTCCCTGGCCACGGCCTCGTACGTCACCTTTCCGCCGCAGACGTTGAGTCCGTTGAGTAGATTGCGATCGTCCAGCAAGGCGTTCCGGACGCCCTTGTTGGCAATGGCAAGGGCGTGCTCCAGAGTGGCGTTGGTCAGCGCCTGAGTGGAGGTCCGAGCGGCACCGCCGGGCATGTTGGCAACACAATAGTGAATGACGCCATCGACAACATAGGTCGGATCCTGATGGGTGGTCGCGTGCGAGGTTTCCGCGCACCCACCCTGATCAATCGCCACGTCGATCAGTACGGATCCCGGCTTCATCATCTTGATCATCGATCGCGTGACCAGCTTCGGTGCCGCCGCTCCCGGGATGAGGACCGCTCCGATCACGGCATCGGCAATGCGCAATTCATCCTCTATGGCGTCACGAGTCGAGAAAAGGGTGCGAATCTGCCCGCAGAAATCGTTGTCGACCTCGCGCAGACGCGCCAGCGAACGATCAAGAATCGTCACTTGCGCTCCCAATCCCAACGCCATGCGCGCCGCATGTATGCCTACCACGCCGCCCCCGATTACCGTGACATGGGCCGGCGCCACTCCCGGCACTCCACCCAGCAGCACTCCCGAACCGCCGGTGGAGATTTCCAGCGCCTTGGCCGCCGCCTGAATCGACATTCGTCCCGCGACCTCGGACATCGGGGCCAGCAACGGAAGACCGCCGCGCCCGTCAGTCACGGTTTCGTAGGCGATGCATATCGCGCCGCTGTCAATCAAGCCCTGCGTTTGCACAGGATCCGGCGCCAGATGGAGATAGGTGTAGAGAATCTGTCCGGGGCGCATTTGACGGTACTCGACCGGCTGCGGCTCCTTGACCTTTATGATCATTTCAGACTCGGCGAAGACTTCGGCTGCCGTGGCAACGATGCGTGCGCCAGCGGCGCGATACTGCTCGTCACTGAAGCCGATTGCCTTGCCGGCACCGGTCTGCACGGCGACCTGATGCCCGCAACGCGCAAGTTCCCCACTTCCTGCCGGAGTGAGTCCAACACGATATTCGTGGTTCTTGATCTCCTTTGGTACTCCGATACGCATTGCATCTGTCTCCTGATCAATTACGGTTCGGCGTCTCGCCGACCAGCGCGGGACTGGCCACGAAGAGGCCCTTGCCCATGAACAATTTGATCCACAATGCCCCGATCACCGCAATCAGGCTCAGGACCATTCCCAGCGACGTAAATATCGGTACGACCAATTCCGCTGCCGGCGCGCTGTTGGCGACGACGTACCCAAGGCCGAGAATGGCAAGGATCTGTGGCAAGGGAAACAGCGGAACACGGTAAGGTCGCGGCGCATCGGGCATGCGCAGCCGCAGGACGATCAGCGCCAGATGGGCAATCATGTAGGAAAGCAGCCACGCACTCGTCGCTGCAATGATCAGCGGAAGAATATTGGTGACATCTCCGCCCGACCATACGATCCCGACCAGCGGCAAACACGCGACAAACAGAAGAGCTACCCATGGCGTGCGATACCGCTTGCTCAGGTGCTTGAAGACCGGGAACACCTGGCCGCTCATCGCCATGCCATGCAGCATCTGTGGCAGTGCCCCAAGTACCGTGTTGACCAGGCTGGCTGTCGCGGTAATTGCGATGGCGCCAAATATCAGTTTTGCCACCGGGCCGAACACGGCCACGGCGTACTCCAGATGCGGGGTGGCCGCAGTCATCAAGGTCTCGCGGGAAAGAAGCAAGCTTGCACCGACACAGAACACGGCGTTCGCGATTGTCACCACGGTCAGACCGATAAACATCGCGCGAGGGATGTCGCGGGTCGGGTTCTCGGCCTCTTCTGCCAACGGTGTAACAAATTCCGTACCGATCAGCGAGTACAAGACCAAGGACACCACGCCGATCACCGTAGTGTTCGCGGCCATTGCCGCAAACCCGGTTCCGGTGCTCGCTACAGTGCCCGCATCGAGTTCGCCGGTAACGGCCACGATACCGGTCAAGAAAAGGAAAACCAGCATCACGACTGTCAGCAAGGTTTGCGTGCGCGCAAACACGTTAGTGCCAAGATAGTTCAGGACGGCCAGCACTGCGAGCAGCAGTACGGCCCACCCCATGGGCGGCATTCTTCCCGGCAGGAGTTGCACCATCACGTTATCAACCAGCATCAGCTCTGCCGCCTGGCCGAATAATGCAGGCACGACATAGCCGGCGAACACGGCAAATATCGCCGGGAAGTGGCCAAGCGAAGCCTCACAATATGCGCTCAGCCCGCCGCGATGAGGCATCATCAAGGCCAGCTCCGCATAAGTGGCAGAGTTACAGAGCATCAGCACGTAGGCGATGCCCATGGCGCCAAGAAAGCCCCATCCAGCGATTCCAGCGGCCTGCAACAAGGAGACAATGGTGCTCTGGCCGACGATGACACCGATCGCAATGCAGAACAGCGAGATGAATCCAATGCCCCGTTTTGCGGTTAGCTTGCTATTCATGTCCCCTCCGACTTGGTCAGGTTCAGCTTCCCTCAACCTTGTTGAACGCTTCTTGCAGAATGTCGCAAAGCAGATCGACCTGCTCCCGTGAAATGGTCAGCGCGGGCGACAGGATGATATTGGGTCCCGAAACCCGGACCATCGCTCCCAGTTCATAGGCAGCCCGTGCGATGGCCGTTGGTTCGCTTGCACCACGGGCGAAACTGGCCTTGGTTGCCTTGTCCGACACGAGTTCGAAACACGCCATCAGCCCAACGCCCCGCACATCGCCAACCAGACGCGAGCCTGCTCCAATAGCGCGCATGCGACGCAAAAGATGCTCACCTTCGCGCGCTGCATTTCCGACCACGTCCTCACGTTCGAGTATGTCCAGTGTCGCCAGTGCCGCAGCGGCGGCCACAGGATGCGCGCTGTAAGTATAGCCATGTGTAATCGAACCCAGCCCGGCATCGCTGCCGTCGAATACTTCGGCCACCTTGCCCGAAATCGCCGTCATTCCCAACGGGATGTAGCCCGATGAGAGGCCTTTGGCGAGGCACCACAAATCGGCCTTCACGCCCCACATCCTGGTTCCGAACATATGGCCGGTACGACCGAAGCCCGTCACCACTTCGTCAGCGATCAGCAGCACCTCGTACTTGTCGCAGATTTCGCGCACACGCGGCCAGTAATTGGCCGGCGGCACGATCACCCCTCCGGCCCCCTGTACCGGCTCTGCAATGAATGCCGCCACCGTATCCGGGCCCTGAAACACGATTTCCCGCTCGAGCTGCCGGGCACATAGTTCCCCCAGCTCTTCTGGATCATCGGTATAGGGGTTGCGGTATAGCCAGGGCGTATCGATATGAAAGCACCCCGGCAACAGCGGCTCATAGGCACGACGGAAATTGGTGTTGCCATTTACGCTCATACCGCCGAAATGCACGCCGTGATAACCCTGGCGCAACGCGATGTACTTTGTTCGATCGCGTTGCCCTCGGATTTTCCAGTATTGGCGCGCCAGCTTCAGCGCACCCTCGACCGCGTCCGAGCCACCGTTGGAAAAGAAGCTCGCCACCACGCCGTCTTCGTGCATGAAACGGGCCATGCGCGTGGAGAGTTCGATGGCCCGAGGGTGCGTGGTGCCGCGAAAAACATTGTAAAAGGCCAACTCATCGAGTTGCGCCACGATGGCATCGCGTATCTCCTTGCGCCCGAACCCGAGGTTGGCGCTCCACAATCCGCCGACCCCATCGACCATCTTGTGGCCGTCGATATCCCATATCCAGCTGCCTTCACCGCGGGCAATGATGTCCGGCGGCGTTTCGCGCATGGCCTTCGGTTGGGCCATCGGGTGCCAAAGATAGCGGGCGTTGTTGGCCTTGAGTTCTTCCTTGCTGAAAATGCTCATTGCGTTGCTCCGGGTGAAAAATCGAGACCGAGACGCGCGGCAATGGCGGCGATGCAGCCGACCGCATCACGCAAGTCAAAATACTCGCATTGCAGGCCGACCGCCTGCGCGCCGACGATATTGCGGAACTGGTCATCCACGAAAAGCAGTTGCGCCATCGGCAACTGGAGGGCATCTGCGGCAGCCCGATATGCCGCGGCATCTGGTTTGAGAATCTTGGTGTGGCTGCCGTCGATGACCACGGCAATATCCGCCATGATGTCGAGCCGATCCAGGAACGCCTTGCCGTAGAACAGCTCAAGTTCGTTCGACAGGATGCCCACCTTGATTCCTCCGCGGGATGCGGCACACACCAAAGCGCGCATCTCGGTGCGAATCGCGTCATTGGGCTGCGTATGCCGCACACGACTCAGCAGAGCGTGCATGTCCCAGCCCGTTTCGCCACAGGCCCGCCCAAGCTCGTCGGCACGCCGCGCCCAATACTCGCGCTCCGTGATCTGGTCATTCTGCATCGCGCGCCAAAGCTCGTCGCTCGAGGGATCCAGCGGCCCCAGCCAGGTCAAGCTATGCTCTGGAAGGCCGAGAATCGCCTCGGTAGCGCGATGCTTTTCGAAGAGTGAGTAGGTGATCACGCTACCGAAGTCCAGAAGCAATCCTTTGGGCGTTGTCCTCATCACACTACCGCCTGGCCGGCACTGATCACGCCGCGTGCCACCCAATCGTCAAAGATTTCCAATACACCGGTCGCGAATGCCCCATCGTTGATATGGGCATCGAGCTCGACAACCTGTACCGGAGGCTGTACATGCGCTCGCACTTCATCGACAAAAGCGCGGTGGGCTTGTGGTGCATGCAGCACCTCGCCTGGACGGTCCCACTCCTGGACACCCTTGAGCGGCAGGACAAGTGCGGTCGGCCCGGTTGCATGGGTCAACTTGTCTGCAATGTAACGTGCCGTTGCGCATCGCTCGCTGGGCGTCGTTGCCACAGAAGCAATCAGTCGGTTATGTGCGTGATAGGCCCGCTCCGCATAGTTCGGTGGCAATGGCTGCCATGTCGGCAGGTCGATCATATCGACCGCTCCCGGCGCGACGATTTGAGGAATCCCTGCACGTCCGGCCGCCTCCAGGCGTCCTGCCCCGGAGGTAACGATAGAGCCGTTCACGTGATTGCTGACCTCCTGCAGACTGAGATCAAGGACTGCCACGAAGCGTCCCTGAGCGACCAGGGCCTCGAAGGCACTGCCACCCATGCCTGTCGTGTGGAAAACGGCGACCTCGAAACCGCGAGCCTCAAGAGCCGGCTTGAGAATCGTCATGTAGGTGAGGCAGCTTTTGCCCAGCGAGGTCATCCCCACTATCGGACGCTGGTTTGTCGGTGGCACCACCGCGTTGCAGGCTCCGAGGACTGCGCCGGCCGCCTGGGCCAACATCGTCCGGCATATCGTATTGAGGCCATAGAGCCCGCCGGCCCACAGAATCATCATCAGATCCGGCGCGATTCGTTCCGGTGGAATCAGGTGCGAGAACGATACGGTTGATACCACGAGTTTCGGCATTCCCAGAGGCAAGGCGCCCGTGACGTCGAGAGCGAGATCGGTTCCCATGGTGCCGCCAAGTACGATGACTGCCTGTACCGCTCCCTGTTGGTACAGGTCCTTCGCCAGCAATACGGCGCCGGCGGCCATCCGTGTCATCGCCTGGTTTTCGTCACCCAGTGCCGCAAGCTCGTCCAAAGTCGCTCCGGCAGCGGCGGCAACGACTGAGTTGGGAATGTCGGGCGTGAAGCAGGGATTGCCCAATACACCGACATCCATGATGAGCCCGGCTCCGTCATTGCGCTCAAGTTGCTCGCGCATGAACTGCACTTCGTCGGCCTTGGTATCGCACGTCGCAATGAGAAGTATGGTTTTCAATTGTCCACCGATTGAATCATTCCGCTGGTTTCCGCTATCCGGTCAAGACTGGACTAGGCCGCCATGCTCACCAATTTGACCTCGGTGTAGGAAAGCAGGCCCTCCATGCCGCTTTCCTGGCCAACGCCACTGTCCTTCCAGCCACCGAAGGGCGTTTCCGGTTGCGAAACACCAAAATGGTTG
>Ga0207969_100227_pt1 | contig 32015 bp, 23 predicted proteins | sample LakWasMet25_LOW6_2_FD_183869 | JGI IMG/M metagenome (GOLD analysis project Ga0207969, IMG submission 183869) | Freshwater sediment methanotrophic microbial communities from Lake Washington under simulated oxygen tension - Sediment Metagenome... | ecosystem: Environmental > Aquatic > Freshwater >... | reverse complement strand
AAGCCATAGTTACCGCTATCGCCTTGGGTTGGGATGCTATGTCTACCAAGGAAATCGCCCAGAAAACACGATTGCCCAGCAAGCAGGTGTCGGCCCAGCTAACCCAGCTGGAAAGAAACTTCGTCGTACGGCGCATTCCCACCTCCACCAAAAATCACCTGTACCAACTGGAAGAGCGTTTTTTCAATATTTGGTGTTTGATGCGTTTGGGCCGTAAAAACGACCGTCGACGCGCCACTTGGCTGGTGCGTTTTTTGGAAATCTGGTGCGACGAACAGGAATTGGCTGGCCGCGCCGAACGTCATTTGGGCATGTTGCGGGAAGGCAAACTGGAGCCACGGCACGCGCTATTGTGGAGCCAAGCGTTGGCGCAGAGCTTGCGCGATCCTGATCTGCAACAACGCGTGTTGGATGCTACCCGAGAGGTGCTGCCGCAGGTGTCGGAGAGTTTGCCGGAATCGGATTACAGTTTGTTTGGCAAAGCTGATGAGGCTTATGCGCGAGGGGATTTGAAAAATGCTTCTAAATATATCCAGCCGCTGGCTGATAAGGGCTACCCAGATGCTATGTTTAAGACGGCTTTACTCTATGAGCAACAAGGTAAGTTGGAACGGGCTGAACATTATTACCTAATGGCAGTGGAAAAAGGTGATCTCGATGCTATGTGCAACTTGGCTATTCTGTATCATCAGCAGGGCAAGCTGGAACTGGCTGAACATTATTATTTGATGGCTGCGGAAAAAGGTGATGCTGGCGCCATGTGCAATTTGGCTATTCTGTATCATGAGCAGGGTAATGTGGAACGGGCCGAACATTATTATTTGATGGTAGTGGAAGAAGGCGATATTGACGTTATGCGTAACCTTGCAACGCTCTATTGCGCACAGGCAAAGTTGCCCCGTGAGGCTTTGGAACTTAGTCGCAAAGGGGTTGTAGTAGATCCCTCTGCGAAAGGGAATTTGCATTTCGGTGTGATTGCTTTATGGAACGAAGAGTATCATGAGGCTTTCTCCGCTATTGATGCTGCATTGACCGAGTTTGCGGCGGAAATCGAAATCATAGGGGATGTATTAATTTTCTTTCCGATTGTCATGCTTGTCGCCAAAGGCCAAACCGCTTTTGCCTTGAAGTTGTTCGAAGATGAGCGTTACCAGAACTTAAATTTCAAGGAGCGATTCAAGCCTTTCTATTATGCCATCCTCCATGAAATCGGAGAATCCCGCAGGGACGATGCTTTACGAATGGGGCCGGAATTGGAAGAAACCGTCAAGGAAATCCGTAGCCAATTTGAAGTTATGCGGGAACAATATCGGTTACCGGTGGACAGTGGCGTATCGGTGTAGTATAGGGGATTGTAATGGTCTAGACCTCATCATGACTATCCACATGGATCGGAATAACGTTGTTTAGCCAAGTAGGTCGGGTTAGGCGATAGCCGTAACCCGACACATTCGCGTAAAATGTCGGGTTACGCTACCGCTAACCCGACCTACGAAACTAACCGTGTTGCCCATGCCACAAAACAAAACAATCCCAAAAATCAAAGGAGAATTTCTATTAGGCAATTTACACCAGATGAAGGCTAATCCGTTCCAAGCACTTTGCGACTGGCAGCGTGATTATGGCGATTTGGTAAGTTTCAGATTGGCGATTCGCCATTTTTATTTAATCAGCCACCCAAAGCTGATCGAACAGGCTTTAATCAAACAAAGCGATATCTTTGTCAAAATGTATGATCCTAAAAAGCCGACCGGTCTGGCATTGGTGTTAGGGCAAGGCTTGGTGACCAGTCAGGGTGATTTATGGCAAAGACAGCGGCGGTTAATGCAGCCGGTTTTCCAGAGAAGTAATTTGGCATCTTTACTTCCGCAAATTGTCACCGCCGGCAATAACTTATTAGCTAGATGGCGGCTATTAGGCGATGGCGCGCAAGTTAATCTCGCTGATGAAATGATGCAGGTAACGCTTGAAGTGATCACGCAAACCATGTTCAGCACCAGCGTCCTCGATAAAATCGAACGCATTGCGCCTGCTTTAGACACGCTGCTCCGGTATGCTGCCAAATCGGTCATGAATCCTTTGCGCATCCCGTTATTCATACCCACTCAGGCCAATCGGGAATTTAATACGGCACGCGCGGTAGTAGATGAGGTCATTTACGGGATCATCGAGCAACGCCGCGCCCAACCAGCAGCACACAACGATTTATTGGATATGTTGCTGAACGCAAGCGATGACAACGGCGAACTTATGTCCGACAAACAGGTTCGCGATGAAGTCATTACCATTTTTACCGCCGGTCATGAAACCACTGCCAATTTGTTAAGCTGGACGCTGTATTTACTGGCCCGGCATCCGGATGTACTGGCTAAACTGCATCAAGAACTCGATACATTTGTGCAAGGCAAAATCCCAACGGCGGAAGACTTGCAGCAGCTTGTCTATACCAGAGCTGTGCTGAATGAATCGATGCGCCTGCGTCCGCCGGTCGGCATTATGATGCGCCGGATCAGCAAAGATACCGAGCTTGACGGCCATTTATTAAAACAAGGCAGGCTGGCGATGTTCAGTATTTACAATATTCACCATCACCCGGATTTCTGGCAACAGCCTGAACAGTTTGATCCCGACCGCTTTTTAAATACTGAAAATCGCAGGTTTTCATTCATGCCATTTGGAACGGGCGAGCGCATCTGTATCGGCAATCATTTTGCGTTACTGGAAAGCCAACTTTTGTTGAGCATGATCATTCAGCATTTTGATTGGCAGTTGCTTAGTACGGATGAAGCCGAAATTGAAATGGCGGTAACTTTGAAGCCGAAGGGTGGGATTCCGGCGAAGTTAGCCGTTCGAAGCATGCATCGTTGATTGCATTGGTGATTTACGCTGGTTCCCAAGCTCCAGCTTCGCGAGACTGGAAGCTGGAGCTTCCCGCACTGAATTCCCAAGCTGGAGCTTGGGAACTAGCGCTTACGAAGCTTCTTAACTTAATGGCAGTGATGCAACGCGTGGGAACGAGAGACAGCTGCGTTGGTTAAGATTATTTGCCCTTTACCGGCTGCGGTTCTAATTTCCATATATCCCGGTTGTATTCGCCAATCGTTCTGTCGGTGGAAAACTTGCCGCTGTTCGCGCAATTCAAGATGCTCATTTTGGTCCAATGGTCTTTATCCCGATAGGCATCTTCAACGCGTTTTTGGGCATCGATAAAACTCCTAAAATCGGCAATCGTCATCCAGGGGTCGTGCGGGCTTTTTATCGAGTTGATCAGGTCGTCGAATATGCCCGGTTCGAACTGGTTGAAATAGCCGGATTCCAGCAGATGCATGACCCGTTGCAAGTCTTCATCCTGGTCGATCATTTCGAGCGGATCGTAGTGGGCTCGTCTGGCTTCGATTTGCTCTTCGGTCAAGCCGAACAGAAAGAAGTTTTCATCGCCTACTTCTTCGCGTATTTCAATGTTCGCGCCGTCCAATGTGCCGATGGTGATTGCGCCGTTCATCATCAGCTTCATGTTGCCGGTACCTGACGCTTCCTTGCCTGCGGTGGATATTTGTTCGGACAAATCGGCGCCGGGGCAGATTTTTTCCATTGCCGAAACGCGGTAATCCGGCAAAAACAGCAAGGTCAATTTATCGCCTACCTCGGGATCCGAATTAATAACCTGTGCGACATTGTTGATCAGTTTGATGGTTTTTTTCGCCATGCGATAGCCGGGAGCCGCTTTGCCGCCGATTAATACGCAGCGTGGCACCCGGTCAGCATCGCCTTTTTTAATGCAGTTATAAAGATGAATAACATGCAAGACATTGAGCAGTTGGCGCTTGTATTCATGAATGCGCTTAACCTGCACATCGAACAAGGCATCGACGCTAAAACGCAGTTCCGTACTGTGTTTGGTTTTTTTATAGTCGATCAAACGCTGTTTTGCGGCCTGTTTGATGGCATGCCAGCGTTGCCTGAATTGGGCATTCTCGGCATAGGGTTCCAGTCTTTTCAGTTGCGACAAATCTGTAATCCAGCGGTCGCCTATGGTTTCCGTTATCAGGCTTGCCAATTCCGGGTTGCAGGCGGCTAACCAGCGCCGTGGCGTCACGCCATTGGTTTTATTGTTAAATTTTTGCGGCCATAAGGCGTAAAAGTCACTGAATAAGTCTTGCTGTAATAATTGGGAATGCAATTGGGCAACGCCGTTCACGGAAAAACTGCCGACGATAGCCAGATGGGCCATCCTTACCCGTTGCTGATCGCCTTCTTCGATGATAGACATCCTGCTTAAGCGTTCGCTGTCGGCGGGCCAGCGCATCGCCACTTCAGCCATGAAGCGGGCATTGATTTCGAAAATAATCTCCATTAGCCGCGGCAGTAACCGTTGCATCAAGCTAACCGGCCATTTTTCCAGCGCCTCGGGTAACAAAGTGTGGTTAGTGTAGGCCATGGTATTTTTGGTGATGGCCCAGGCTTGATCCCAGCTCAAGCCGTGCATGTCCATCAGCAGGCGCATCAGTTCGGCAATCGCAATACTCGGGTGGGTGTCGTTTAACTGGAAGCAGCTTTTTTCGGCAAAGCGGCTGAAATCATTGCCGTGCATGCCGCCTGTCCAGTGGGCGATAACATCCTGCAAACTGGCGGAAGCCAGGAAATATTGTTGCCGTAATCTCAACTCTTTACCGTTTTCGTTGGCATCGTTCGGATACAACACCATAGTAATATTTTCGGCGGTAATTTTTGCCGCGACCGCTTCGGCATAATCGCCGGCATTAAACTCGTCCAGGTTGAATTCTTCGGTAGCCACCGCCTTCCAGAGCCGCAATGAATTAACGGTGCCGTTTTGATAGCCGGGGATCGGTGTATCGAAAGGCACGGCCAGCACGTTAGAGGAGCCTACCCAGCAATGCCGTTGCTTGCCGTTTTCATCGGTTTGGATTTCGGTATGACCGCCGAATTTAATGGAATGCGAGTATTCCAACCGCTCGATTTCCCAGACGTTGCCGTGACGCAGCCAATGATCGGGCTTTTCGACCTGTTCGCCATTGACGATAGTCTGGGTAAACATGCCGTACTCGTAACGTAAACCGTAACCTATGATCGGCAGTTGCAAGGTCGCGCAACTGTCTATAAAGCAAGCTGCGAGGCGGCCGAGACCGCCATTGCCCAGCCCTGCATCCTGCTCGCTGCTGATCAACTCTTCGATGGCAATGCCGAGATCGTACATGGCCTGGGTAACGGGTTCGGTTACGCCCAGATTAAGCAGGGCATTGCTCAACGTCCGGCCCATCAGAAATTCCATCGACAGATAATATCCGCGTCGGCAGTCATTGCTTTTATAGGTTTGATGGGTAGCCTTCCAGCGCTCCATCAAGCGGTCGCGAATCGCCTGCGATAAGGCTTCCCCGGCATAATACGGCGACCGGCAGTTTTCATCCCGGCCCAGTAAATGGACATAATATTGTTTGAAGTCGTCAATAAAATCCGTTTTTTTTCGACCCTGCTCGGGGAGCTTGGTGATTGATGGCTTGGGTTTGCTGATTACAAATTTGTTGGTGGGCATTATTGGGTCCTGAAATTTATGCGGGTTCCCAAGCTCCAGCTTGGGAATTCGGTGTGGAAAGTTCTGTAGGTCGGCTTAGCTAATCATTTTTTCAAACTCATTTAACGGCATCGGCTTGCCAAACAGGTGACCTTGATAAGCGGTGCAACCCAGCTGTTTTAGGCAGGCAAATTGTTGTTCGGTTTCCACGCCTTCGGCAACCACATCGACGCCCAGTTTATGGGTCATGTCGATGATGGTTTTCACAATCATTGCATCGCGATTGTCGATGACGATGTCGCGTACCAGAAACTGATCGGTCTTTAACTGGTCGATGGGTAATGTCCTTAGCTGGCTCAATGAAGAAAACCCCGTGCCGAAGTTGTCCATTGAACATCGGATACCGAGCAATTTCAGCGCTTCCATTTTTTCTATGGTGTCGGAGATATCGCGCAACATCAGGCTTTCGGTCAGTTCCAGTTTAAGCTGTGTTGTGTTGATGCCGGTTTGCTCCAGTATCTGCCGCAGCTGTTCAACGAATTCGGGTTGGCTAAATTGGCGGGGGCTGATGTTGACGGCAAGCGATAAATCTTTTTTAATCGGGTCGGACTGCCACAGTTTGAGTTGTTCACAGGCGGTTTGCAACACCCATGCGCCTATGGGCAGAGTCAGGCCTGTTTGTTCCGCTATGGGGATGAACTGATCCGGGGCAACCAGTCCGTATTGCGGGTGCTCCCAGCGTAGCAGGACTTCTGCGCCGAGCATTTGACGGGCGCTGTCTACCTGAATTTGGTAGTAAAGCTTGAGCTGGCGCCTTGCTAATGCAAGGTCTAGCTCATATTTTAGCGGCATACGGCCATGCCCATGGTTGGCGCTTATCTCTTGGTGCACTGAGTCTATCTTGCCGTACCAATCAAGGCCGTGCAGTTTAAAAAGATGCTTGGTCAGCTTGTTGGTGATCAATTTGCGTCCGTCTTTATCTTTGAGCAGGGTAACATCAGGAATCGCATTGATCAGGCGGGTAAGTTGTGTACTAAAAATATATAATTCGATCTCATTCTTTTGCAATGTTTGCAGGGCGCTGCTTTGTTTAATTAAGGCATATTGATCTTGCCTGACCGCTTGACTCTTTTTTTTCGGTTTTTTTATCATAACTTTTTTACCAGGAATAGGGGGGTCATCGGTAGCTTGTGTAGCATCAAAAGTGTTCATGATTAAAAGCCCTTCCAACTTGCGCGGCTTTATAACAGCAGAGTTTCGCAAAGCCGTGCGGTGTGCGGGTGTGGGGTGCGCACAGCAAAAATAAAACGCCACAGATTCACAGATTATAAAACGACTCTTTTTTGTTACTTTTGAAGTGCCATAAGCTTAATCTGTGAATCTGTGGCAAATTTGAATCTGTCGCAAATTAAAATTCCTCCCAATCGCCATTCACAACAGCCAGCGGTTGCGGTTTGGCCGACGACGCTACGTTGCCATGATTGTGCTGTGCATTGCTGCTAATTCTTCTGGCATCCCAGACGATATTCTCTTTATGCCCACGATGATGATGGTGGTGCGATGGGTGGAATTCAGGCAGCACCGTAACGGCGTTGTCAATAATGTTGAGGGAGACCGGTTTGTCGTCTATTTTAAATCCGCTTACCGTAACAGCTAGGTTTTGCGCCTGCTCTTCCAGCGATTCGGCAGCAGCGGCGGCCTGTTCCACCAATGCGGCGTTTTGCTGGGTCACATCATCCATCTGGCTGATGGCTTGATTGACCTGACCGATACCGGCACTTTGTTCAACAGAGGCGGCGGTTATTTCCGACATCATGCCGGAGACGCCACGGATGGCACCGAGGATGTCTTGCATGGTAGAACCTGCCTGGGCGGCCAGTCTACTGCCGTCATCGATCTTTTCTACCGAGTCTTGAATCAGGCTTTTGATTTCCTCGGCGGATGCGGCGGCGCGTTGCGCAAGATTGCGCACTTCGCTGGCTACGACGGCAAAACCTTGTCCGTGTATGCCTGCATGAGCGGCCTGAATGGCGGCGTTGAATGCGAGGATATTGGTCTGGAAGGCAATGTCGTCGATCACCGAAATGATCTCCTCAATTTTCTGTGAAGACCCTTTTATATCATTCATGGTGGCGATGACTTGACCGACCACCACGCCGCCCAGCCCGGCTGTTTCGGCAGCGCTAATGGCAAGCAAATTGGTCTGTTTGGCATTTTCGGTATTATGTTGCACGCTGGAAGTAAGTTCTTCCATGCTGGCAGCGGTTTGTTCCAGACTGGCAGCTTGCTCTTCGGTGCGGTGCGACAAATCATTGTTGCCGGAAGCGATTTCTTTTGCCCCGGAGCTGATGCAGTCAGTGGCATCTTTGATTTGATGAATGATATTTTTGAGATTTGCTACCGTGGTATTGGTGTTATCTTTAAGTTGTCCGAAAGTGCCTTGATAGTCATTAGTTATGGATTTGGTTAGATCGCTACGGGATAAGGCTTCGAGTATGTGTGCTACTTCATTTAGGCCGGTTTCGCTGGCGTGTAGAAGCTGGTTGAGGCCTTCGCCTAGTTCGCGTAAGAAACCTTCCTTGCCCCGTAAATCGAAACGTTTGCTAAAGTCGCCCATAGTCGCGGCAACCACAAAGGCGGACACTTCTTTTTCTACGGCGACTTCGGCGGTGCGGTCATACCATTCAGCCACAGTGCCCAGTCGTTGGCCTTGTTCGTTAACTATCGGATTGGCTGTCACTATCATGGAACGGTTGCCCAACAGCATACCGGCTTTATAGGTGCCTGTTAAGGATGAGAGTAACCGAGCCTGATGCGTTGGATTTTTATGCAAATTATCAATATTAGTGCCTACCAAATTGGCAATGGAGAAACTCGGCAATTGTTCATGAATCTCCGCTTCAGTTTTTCCAAGAATATCAACCGCCGAACTGTTTACATAAATAATGTTGCGGTCGTTATCAGCGATCATTACTCCAGTATTGATGCTGTCCAGGGCCATTTTAATACGCAGGATTTCTTCAGCCGCTTTATGTTCTGCCGTTCTGCGGGCAAGTAACTTTTGTTGCATGTTTTTAATCGCATGCAACAGGCTGTCTTTGTCGCCCTCATCCAGTTGGATAGACCGGGACAAATCGCCTGCGGCAATTTCCTTGGCGATGCCTTTAGCATAGAGGGGGTCGATGCCGATTTGCTTGCTGAGATGGCGGGTTAAAAAGAAAGCGATACCCAATGCCAGGGTGATGATTGCCAGCGACATCGTCCATAACACGGCAGATACCTGATGCGTGGTTTCGGTAATGCTGTTGACGTGAAATTTGGCGGCGTTGACTTCGGCATTCCTGAGTTTGATCATTTGCGAGGACAATTTGTACGACTCGTGATCGAAGTCCTGCATGATAGCATTGCCGGTTTCCAGGCCTTCGTTGGTATAAGCCAAGGCCATGTGCTTGCCGTCCTGGTAAAACCTGTCGAAGTTCACCTCCAATATATCCACTTCTTTTAGCTTTGCGGTATTGCCCACGATATGTTGGCGAAATTGTAGTAAGCCCTGTTTGAAATCCTGAACGGATTTTTCCGCATCGTCATATCCGGCAGCAGAATGGGAGGCTGAAACGTCGGATAAAAACTGATGCACCAGCACGATGTCACGCGCCATCTGTCCCATCAGTAGCGCATTGGGTAACAGGGTGTTGTTGATTTCGGTCAGGTCGCGCTTGGTATTGGATAAGTTAATTAAACTCGATGCAGAAATGACACTCATCAGGCTGATGATGGAAAGAAAGCCGAGTAGCATACGGTTTTTGAAATTAATATATTTAAGCATTTTGAACCTCTTTAGGGTGCGGTTTAGTTAAAGTGACGCTTAATTAACGGCATGCAGTTTGGTTGCTGGATTTCGTACTGCGGGTTGAAGTATTTCTGAGTTTTTTGCGCTTATGCGTTGGTTAATAAACAGGCTGTTGCCGACGGTTTTTTTAGCCATTTTTTTCGCCTCGGAGGCTAAATCGGCTATATCGACATGAGACTGGCATAGATTGGTTGATGCAGGGTCTACCAAGCCGATGGACAGGCTGACCAGTGGGAAAAAGCATTTTTCCCCCGTCCTGTTTTCAGTATGAATGCCGCCGGCTTTTATATCGTTGTCGCTGTAATAGGCCGGGACGGTATTTTTAAAGGTTTCCAGTATATTTTCGCAACGCATCAGCCAGTCGTCGCAGGTGAAGATCACAATGAAATCGTCGCCGCCTATATGGCCGACCACGCCGCTATTGGCCGGGATGTGGTTGGTCAAGGTGTTGGCAACGGCCTTGATGATGTCGTCGCCCGCATCGTAGCTGTAAACATCGTTAAAAGGCTTGAAGTTATCAAGATCGAAGTAGCCGAAACTGAACGGTGTTTTGTCAGCCAGCAATTGATTGACCTGCTTGTTGATCGGAACGCTGCCCGGCAATAGCGTAAGGGGATTGGCGTGTTTGGCATTATCGATTTGCTGGCGGGTAAATTCGGCGAGCAAGTCCAGCAGCGTGCCTATGCCCATATACTCCCCGTTACTGGTAATGATAAAAGCCGGGTCACTGCTCATTAATGACGTCAGCTGCTTACTGACCAAATCGATCGGCATGTTTTTATCGATACATAACGGGGTATTTTCGATAAAGGTTTTTATCGGGTTTTTCCCATGCAGGTCGATGCCGTACCGGCTGGAAAACAGCTTGGTAAGAAACTTGTCCCGAAAAATAATGCCTGATGCCATATTGTCGTCAACCAACGGCAGCATGGTGAGTTCGCCGTTATGATGAAACAGATTCATGACGTCGCTGATGAGGGTTTTTGCCGAGATAGGCGTGATGTCCCTGATAATATCAATCGCCGTTGTGGCGTTATTAAATGGAACCGTTTTGTAATCCTTAGTGTGTTCGGTAGTAAATATTGAATTGTCGATTTTCTCTGCGGGAATAATCGTCGGCCTGGCAAAAAAATAGCCCTGGGCATGCGTAATGCCGAGTTTTTCTATAGCCTTAAATTCGCCTTCTGTTTCAATGCCTTCAGCAATGACGCCGCAATTAAGAGAGACCGCCATACTTTGAATGGAGCGGACAAAATTAAGTTTGACCGGGTCGTCATGCAGGCCGTGGATAAAGTGTTTGTCTATTTTTACGTATTCGGGCAGCAGTTCCGCCCAGAGCCTTAATCCTGAATATCCGGCGCCCAAGTCATCGAGAGCGATCTCAAAACCCATGCCGCGGTAGTGTTTGGCCGAGGCGCGCATTATTTCGTAGTTATCGGCAGGCTTATGCTCGGTTAATTCAATGACCACAGAGCGCGGGTTAACGCCGTATTGGTCTAATAACCTGAGTGTTTCGCCCTTTTTAAATTCCGGTTGCAGCAACACTAAAGGACTCGCGTTAATAAACAGCTTTTCTTTAATGTTCAGATCGGCGTAACGTTGTATGGTTATCTCCCGGCAGAGAAACTCGAGCCTGGTGCTTAAATTAAATTGCTCGGCCGTGGTAAACAGGTTGAACGGACTATGCAGCGGACTATCGGATGGGCCGCGAATTAGCGCTTCGTAGCCCATGATTTTCTTTTGAGCCAAGGAAACGATAGGTTGAAAATGCGGCGTTAATAATTTGCCGTCAAGGATATTGATTATTTCTTTGCGTAGATCCGGCATCTGGTAGAGCCCCTATGCATGTTGAGGTTAACAGCAGAATAAAGGGCTTTTATTACGAGGATATTTCTTCATGATGACATGAATATTTCCGTACATGATTAAAAAAAGAGAAGTGCTTCACACTTTATTGATAAATATATGAAAAATATATTTTTGGCGGTGACTTGGAATTAACAATACACGCTGGCTGAATAGGCTATAGCGGCCGGTTATCCTTTGATATTTATATCGCCGGGGAGGGGGAATGTTGCAAGTCAGGGCGTCGATATATCTGGAGAATGACCTCAGCCTTTTGGCGAGGGTCGTTTTTTAGATATTGCGAGTACTGTTGGGGCAGGGGGTTGTGGCGGAGGACTTATGGCGCTGAAATAATCATCGGCGCCATCCAATATAAATGGACAGCGCCGCAACCAATTTGACGGGAGGGCTTATGCCTCAGATCAAAACTCTTCCCACTCGGTATCATCGTTTTTGGGCTTGCTATACGAAGCGGTTTTCATAGGCTTTGGCGCCACTATGGGAGCTGCAGGCGCTTTACTTCGCACGGTTGTTTTAACGGGGGCGGAAGTACCCTTCGAACTCACTTTAAAGAAATTGAGTAACTTGGACATACTTGCAGACTGTTCACTCATAGCAATACTGCCCGCTGCCGCTTGTTCCGCCAAGGCTGCATTTTGTTGAGTAATATCATCCATTTGAGAAACCGCCTGATTGACCTGGTCAATGCCCGCCGTTTGCTCGGCGCTGGCGCTTGCAATTTGGGAAACAATTTCTCCTACTTGGGCGACACTATTCACAATTTCAGTTAGCGCCGCGCCTGTTTCATTGACAAACGCTGTTCCCGCACGCACTTTTTGTACGCTGTTCTGAATCAGGTCATTACTTTGTTTAGCGGCATTGGCGCTTCGCTGAGCCAGGTTACGTACTTCAGTTGCAACAACAGAGAAGCCGCGGCCCTGTTCTCCCGCCCTGGCCGCTTCTACGGACGCATTCAACGCCAGTAAATTAGTCTGGAAGGCGATTTCATCGATGACGCTAATAATCTCGGCAATCTTATTGCTGCTGTCATTAATTTCCTGCATCGCAGTTATAGCAGACTGAACGACATCGCCGCCTTTTTGCGCTAATCGACTGGCCGAGTTAACAACCTGATTGGCCTGTTGGGTGTTATCGGCATTATTTCTTACGGTGCTGGCAAGCTGCTCCATACTCGCAGCGGTTTCTTCCAGGCTGGCCGCTTGCTGTTCGGCACGACTGGAAAGATTGTTATTGCCGCTGGCCATTTCCTGGGATGAGCTGTCTATGAAATCAGCCGCATCCCTGATTTGAATAATAAAGTCGCTCAATTTTGCCAGGGTGCCGTTGATATTATTCTTGCACTCGGCGTAGACACCTTGATAGTCATTAGTAATAGTGCTGGTTAAATCGCCTTGGGACATGCTTTCCATAACCCTGTTAATGTCATTAAAGGCGCTTTCTATGACATCCGTTAATTCGTTGATGCCGGACGACAAGGTTTTGGCAAAGCCTTGTTTATCGCTCATGTTAATGCGGCTACCCAGATCGCCCGCTTTAACATCCTGAACCAATTGCCCAATTTCTTGTTCGATTAGAACCTCGTGGGTTCTATTTTGCCATTCGGCAACAAAACCGATACGTTCGCCTTCAGCATTGATAACAGGGCTGGCGATAACATTCATATGTTGACCGGCAATAAGCAGATCTGAATTGTACGCTTCTTTCAGGCTTTCCAACAAGCGGCGCTGATGCGCAGGATCCTTGTGAAAACTGTCGATATTTGCGCCCAGCAATTTATCGACATCGAAATTCGGCAGCTGTTGTCGAATATCATGTTCGGCGGCCTTGAACATGCGCTCAACACTATCGTTGGTATAAATAATTTCAAGATTGGTATTGGCCACCATGACACCGGATTGAACGTTATCCAGCGCTTGGTTAATTCGCATGGCTTTTGCAGCATCTTCCCTGGCTTGCGATAAATCCAAACTCAAATTCACTTCCATCGAGTACAAGGCGCGCTGGAAATCACCGATCAGGTCATTCCGGGCTAAATCCTGTACATTGCCGAACCTTTTCTCGGCCAGGCGATAAAAAATACCGATGGTCTTATTTAACGTCGTAGTGAAACCTTTGATCACATAAAAACCTATCGCCGACGCAATCATGACTGACGCCGCAACACCGGCCATCAACAGATAATCCTGCGATAGAAACAACCGGTACATCAAATAGAAAACGGGAATCAACAGCACGGCCAGAGCCACAGCCATTTTTTTCCAGACATCCATTTCCTTGATCGATTTAACCATTGCGGCTAAACCGGTAGGTCTTATTGTTGCTTTATTGGCATTAAGCAGCCGGTATAACTGTTCTGCCTTTTCAATCTTTTCCCGGCTTGGCGCGCGACGGACAGAAAGGTATTCATGAACCTTGCCGTTTTTAAAGACCGGCATTGCATTAGCGTCTACCCAGTAATAATCGCCTGATTTAGTTCTGTTTTTTACCACGCCATTCCAAGGTCTGAGCGATTTTAATGTTATCCATAAGTCTTCAAAAGCGGCTGGGGGCATGTCGGGATGGCGGACAATATTATGTTCCGCGCCTAACAATTCATCGCGGCTATAACCGCTGATATTGATAAACTCGTCATTGACGTAAGTAATAACGCCCTTTAAATCGGTTCGTGTAACCAATAACCCCCCTTTTTTCATTGGGATTTCTTGATTAGTTACCGGCATATTTACTTTCATTTAAACGTCACCTCACGAACTGATACATTCGTTATATTGTTATTGTTGTCTCATCTTGATCAAAATCTTCTAATTTAAGTGATTTATCTCTATCGATCGGCATCACTGTATCTGAATTAACAGACATCGTGGCAGTAACCGATATGACAATATTTATACGGGCACAAAATCACATCGGTTAAACAGCCTGTAAAAATAAATTCACTCATTAATTGGAGATTTTTCAACGTTGCCTGGCGCCGATTACATTGTTTGCAATGGCCACAAGAAACTACGGTTTTTCTTCTCTAAAATTTCCTCGATACGCCCAATACAGCCCCCGCAATGGCTGCCAACCTGAATATGCTCAGACAGCTTTTCTATTGAATCGTGACCCTCTCTAATGGCCTTTTTTAATTCTGACTTGGAAACGTCAAAACACAGACAAATACACATAATGATTTTATTGGTTGTAGATTATTAATTTCTGGATTTAACGACTTATTAAGTAACTGGCCGAAATAATTGCTACCGCTGATTCTTGAAAGCAGGCGATTCCGGGGAGACAGTCGATTAATGCGCATGCGCGGCGCCTCTAATAAAAAGCATGTTCCGAACCGAAAATTATAAAACTGGCGTTATTAATTAATTTTCCCTTTATAATCAATGTATTAATGTTGGTCATTATCAGAGATAAAGCTGGTTTTGAATATACCCGTAAATTAGAACAGGATGGGATTTGATGTTGGGGGATACGACACATTTAAAGCAGGCCATATACCTCATTTTGCTCGTCTTGTTAAAAAAGCAGTGCTGAAAAGCGTTTATTCACGATGTAATCATCTGGTAACACGGCCTGCTAACTTAGTCAAGCTTCAGCAGTGTAAGCTATAAATTACTCGCCTCATATTTGACTTGGGTATTATGCGCCAAAGAGAGGCCGTTAGAAATCAGCCAACCGCTTCCAAATTCATAAGACTTACAAGAGTTATTGTGTAGGATTATTCCTACGTATCTAGCCGGTTAAATTTGTCGCAATTCAATAGATGGAACTTAAATACTGATGTTACGAATTGTCCATGAAAGCCACAAAAAGCTGGTTTGATAATGGAACGCGGATGCCATGCTCTACGGCTGATTTTCGTTGGATGTGCGTAACATCAATTATTTAAGCAAATCATTCTTAAATGCGTAATGGATAATTTCGGCGTTTTTGGACATGTTCATTTTTTTCATGAGGCGGGTTCTATAAGTACTGATAGTCTTGATGCTGAGCGTCATCTGTTGGGCAAGGTCAGTAATGCTTTTACCTGCGCAAATGCCGCAAAAAACCTGAAACTCGCGATCGGTCAGCGTGTTATGCAGCGGTATTTCCTGATTCGGATTCAATTCCGCGATCAGTTTTTCGGTCATCGCCGGGCTGATGTATTTTCCTCCCTTGGCGACTTTCCGAATCGCCTCCACCAATTGCTCGGGCGCACTTTCTTTGGTGAGATAGCCGTCAGCACCGGCGCGCAGCATTCTGATCGCATATTGATCTTCCGGATACATGCTCAGAATCAGGATGGGTAGGTGCGGAGATTGATGCTTCGCCAGCTTAATCAATTCCATCACATTTTTACCCGGCATGGCGATGTCGAGCAGCATGATATTCCAGCCCTGGTCGCGGATAAACCTTAAAGCTTCATCGCCCGAAGCGGCTTCACCGAACACCTCCATATCGGGAATGTCGGCGAGGATTTGCTTCAGTCCCCGTCTGACGATGGCATGATCGTCGACAATTAATACTTTAATCATGGCAACCGTCGCTTTCGGATGACTTTAAATGCATGTTCAAGACCAGTGAGGTGCCTTTGCCCGGATTACTGGCAATAATGACTTGCCCGCCAAAATGGCGTGCGCGCTCATGCATGCCCAGAATGCCGTATTTACCGGTTTTGTGCATCTGCGCTTTAGTCATGCCGCGGCCGTTGTCGGTTATTTTCATCATCAGGGTGTTTGCACCTGTTTCAACATCAAGCGTTACGTGGCTTGCTCCGGAATGTTGAGCAATATTGGTTAATGCTTCCTGCATAATTCGGAACACTGCGATGTCCCGGCCTTCGTCCATGACGACATCATTTTCCTGCACCGTCAAAGCGCATTGAATGCCGTTTTGCCGTCTAAACTCGTCAAGCTTCCAGTCGATGGCCGCTAATAAGCCGAGATGATCCAGAATGCTCGGTCTAAGGTCGGCAATGATTTTTCTGACCGAACCAATGCCATCGTTTAAATGCAGATTCATCACCGCAATTTTTTCATGACATAAGGCCAAATCCGCCGGTATCTGCTTCTTCAGCCAGCTTAAATCCATTTTGTGCGCAGTCAGGAGACTGCCTAATTCATCATGAATTTCCCGTGCGATCCGGGTTCTCTCATCTTCCCTGGCCGCCTCCAGGTGACCGGATAAATCCCGCAGCGCTGCTTCAGCCTTCTTGCGTTCGGTTATGTCATGCACCGTGCCGATGAAAAAATGATGCTGATCAACGTAGAACCGACTAACACCCAATTCCATCGGAAAAATGGAGCCGTCTTTTCTGAGTCCGTTCACCTCGCGGCGGGTGTCGAGTATTTTAGCTTTGCCGCTACCCAGATAGTCGTTTAAATAGGAATCGTGCCGACTCCGGTCAGGCTCAGGCATCAGCTTGCTAATATTATGGTCTATCAATTCCTCGGCAGCATAACCGAACAGCTTTTCGGCAGACGGGTTAAGTTTCTCGATGATTCCATGTTCATCAATAATGATAATGCCGTCGGATACATTATTGAAAACAGAGCGTATCCTCGCCTCGCTTTTACCTAGCGCGTCTTCCATTTCGACGCGATGAGTCACGTCGTTCAGTACGCCGACGTAGTGGGTAATCCTGCCTTGTTGATCCTGTATAGGCGAAATATAGATCTCGTTCCAGAACAGACTGCCGTCTTTGCGATAGTTACGTAAAATGGCATGGGCATCGCGCTTACTTTGCAATGCGGCGCGTAATTCATGAATATCTTCTTGATCGCTATCGTTATTTTGCATAATGCGGCAATTATGGCCTAACAGTTCCTGCAGGGAATACCCCGTCATGCGCAGGAAGGCTTTATTGGCATAAATAATGGCATAGTCCGCGTCCGCCAGATCGGTAATGACAATGCCGTTGCTACTGGAATCAATGGCGTGCTGCATCAAATACAATTTTTCTTCAACTTTGCGGCGGGCGGTGATGTCTTGCATGACGCCGTATATTTGTGTGACTTTATCATTGATGAGATCACGAACCGGCAAGGAATGATCGCTAAAATAGCGAACTTCACTGCCATTAATAATGCCCCGGTACTCGCTGGTATCTTCGCGCCCCGTCAGTAGTTTGTTAAATCGATCCTTAATAATCGGTATATCGTCGGGATGGATCGGCAATACCCAATCGCGAGCCTGTTGTTTTGACTCGCCATGACATGTTGCATCACCGATAAGCCGTTTTAAAGGTTCCGTGACCCATTCGAATACCGGTTTGCCCTCCGGGGAAATGCGTATGAAATAAGCGAAATCCCGTGTGAATCGGGAAATGAAAGGGTCCCTTCTTTCATGTAACTGGAATTTGTTGTCGTTTTTGCAATACTCTTTTTTTGTTTTAAACAGGCTTTGTTTTATGGCGTCGGGTAAAGAATGCCGATTGCGCTTGACGACATAATCGGCCATGCCGATCTTGATCGCAGTGGCGGCTATGTCCTCGTTTCCGGAGTCGGTCAACATGATGACGGGCAGGCAGGCATAGCGAGATTGGATGTCCTTAAATAAAGTCAATCCGTCTGTCCAATCGAGCCGATATTCGGTAATCGCCAGATCAAAACCGGCTTCGGTAATTTTTTCATCAAACGCCTCGCGACTGCTAGCCTCAACGATATTCGCCTCGGAAAAGGCACTGCGCAATGTTTCCAGGGTTAGGGAGCGTTCAGCGCCATCATTGTCGATAATCAGGAATTTCATGCTTTCTTAGGTACATCTGTTGTGTTGGGTTAGGCCATTGTAACTTTAATTACGCTGCATCGGTGTGTCGCGGGAAGGATAGATAACGAAGTTGACCTGATTAGCAAGATGCTTCAGTCAACCAACCGTAGAGACGCGATTTATCGCGTCTATCGATTTATCGCGTCTCCAATCGTTGCGCCTTTTCCGTATTTTGGGTCAAACTGGAGAGCAGACGCGATAAATCGCGTCTCTACAGGTCGCATTTTTTGGAACTAGCTGTTGGTATATCGAATATTTTGTCTCTGACTGAAGCGTCTTGCCAGTCAGGAAAATTTTCAACAAAATGAAAAAACCGTTTATTCCTGATTTACCACGGAGAAAAAACATAAAACTCCGTGTCCTCGGCAACTGCTCCTGCGTTGCTCTACCTCCTGCATCCATGCAGTCGTTCGTGCCTTCGTGGTGAATAATGCTTTTTGCTGCGGGCTATTTTAGTGTTTTTTTGAAATGACCTTGGGTGAAATCCCAAAATGTTTAATAAACGCAGTACTGAAATTGCTGGCATGACTGTAGCCAACCCGATCTGCGGCAACACCCACCTGACACTGTCCCGATTCCAGCAATTGATAGGCATTATTCATCCTGATTTCCAACAGCAAACCGTAAGGCGTGTTGTTAAAAAAGTGATGAAATAACTTTTTTAATTTGAATTGATTGGTTCCCGCCCGTTTTGACAGTTCTTCTACTGACGGAGGGTTCTTGAATTCACGGAATAAAATATCCCGCGCCGACTTTGCGATAGCGGCATCTTTTTGATTGAATTCCGCTGAATTTCGACGCTTGTCTGCGCACAGGTGGCTTAATTCGAAGGCGAGCAGCGACATGACTTGCCCATGCATGAATATCCGGTTGGTTTCCCTGGATTCGTTGCAGTTCAATAACTGTTGCGCGGCGCATATCGCCTGTGGAGAGATAGGCCGATAACTTAATAATTGAATGCCGTTTTTGTTAAACAACGGGTTGGTCTTATGTTCGCCAAAATATCTGTTCAGCCAATTTTTATTCAGTGCGAAACGAAGCTGCATCGTCGGCTTATGGGCTTGGTATTGCCGTTCGCCCATGCTTGACCGGATGGTTGTTATAGACGTGTAGCCCTCGTTAAAAACAAGTTCATCGCCGTTTTTTTCCGCAAATCGGGATTGCCCTTTTAAGCCTAGCGTAACCACCAGTCTCGGCTCCTGATAGTCTATCCGGCTCAAAACAGCCAGGTCTTTTGACGGCGTGTAGCGGGTTTCTATATAGCTTAAGTCTTGATCAAACTGGAATATGGCTGAACGCCCCACGCCTAAATCTTCCGGTAAGGATTGATGCAGGCAGTTTTTTTGCTGGTGAAATTGCAGTTCGTCGCTGCTGATGCGCCACCGTTTCGCTGTTGCTTGTTTTGTTTCCATCATGACTCGTTTGGTTTTGTGACTATAAAACATCCAGGTTATTACTGACCAAATCCTAAGCACAAACCGCGCCTTGACTCGTTAGCGCATTATTTTCATAACCTTAATGGTTGCTTGCGGGGGCAATGAAAAACATTCCGGCGTAAAAGTGCGGCATATCACACACTAAATTGAAGAAACCGGGTCATATCGCGCAATCCTACTTTTGGCATAAGAAATACTCCTTTTGCCATACGAATGCGCGAGGAAATCGCTGTCGGTATTGGGTAGTATCTCCGCACCGTATTCGAGTCAAAGCCAAGTGTTGCTTTGACTGTCGAATAAAAAATTCTCAGCCAATACTGAGGCGTGTTTCCTTACTACGTTGGAATTATCATGAAATTCATACGCTCCAATCGGCCTGTTACGCTTTTACAGCTCAGCAGCCCCCTGTTTATTTCCTTGTTACTGGTTAATTTCAGTGCCGCGGTGATGGCGAAAGAGCAGCCGAATACTGCCGCTGAAACTGCAAAGACGGCGGGTAAAAAAGCCAAACGCCCTGATAAAAGAACCGAAAAGCCCGTCGAACTTAACACGATGGAAGTGACGGAAAAAATCGACCCAAAACTTGCAGCGGTCAGCGCGGAAGTTGCACTTTCGCCAGGCGGGGTCAGCTTGGTTAATATCAATGAATTGCATGACCGCAACGTATCCAGCGTAGCGGATTTTTTCCGCTATGTGCCGGGGGTTTGGGCGACCAGCCAAAGCGGTAACGACGAAGTGTTTATTACCAGTCGCGGTTCGAACCTGGATGCCAATAATTATGCCGGAGGCGGCGTTAAATTGTTTCAAGACGGCCTGCCGGTCACTGCCGCTGACGGCAACAACCACAATCGCATGATCGATCCGTTGGCCTCGAGTTTTGCAACCGTTGCGCGCGGCGGCAATGCGTTCAAATACGGGGCCAGCACATTGGGCGGCGCCATCGATTTCACCTCGCCCACCGCCCATGACAGCCCTACCGCGAGACTTGCGCTCAGCGGCGGCAGTTTCGGCCAGTTTCTCGGACGCGGAACGGTCAGCAAGGTTTTCAATGACAGTTTTGACGGCTTGTTGACACTTGAAGGTAAAGAATGGGACGGCTTTCGCGACCATAACAAACAGGATCGCTTCGGTCTTTACAGTAACTTCGGCTGGCAAATCTCCGATTCCGTCGTTAACCGTACCTTTGTCAGCTATATTAAAAATAATCAACAGTTGCCGGGGCAGCTGACCCGTGCGCAATTCGACGCTAACCCCTATCAGGCCAGCACTCAGGCTATCGGCGGCAACTACCAGCTGAATACCGAGACCGAGCGCGTTGCCAACAAAACAACCTGGACGATTGACGACAAAAGCTCCCTGGACATTGGTTTCTCTTTTGAAAACCAGCATCTTTATCATCCGATCGTAGATACGGTGCATTTTTTTCCCGGCGATACGGCAGACAGGTTTAGTCTGCTGGTCGATTCGGTCCAGCAGGACTGGGGTACGACCGCCCGCTACAACCTGCGTCTGGACAGCCATGACTTATTACTGGGCGTGAATTACGGTACCAATTCGGATAAAGGCGGCAACTACACGAATGTCGGCGGCATGCGCGGGCCTATGACCAATCAAATCACCAAGAAAGCCGATAATGTCGAAATCTTTGCCCAGGATCACTGGCACATTACCGATAAATGGACGCTGACACCCGCGTTGCAAGGCGTGTTCGCGCACCGTGAAGTCAACAATACAAGATTAGCCATTCCCCAGGACGCCAACTTCAATGTTTATGCTCAAGGCGGCAACCCCAGCAATGACTATTCCGGCATTAATCCCAGTTTAGGCTTGATGTATAACCTGACCAAGAGCTCCAGCCTGTACGGCAATGTCAGCCGTTTGTACGCGCCGCCGACTAACTACAACATATCGGATAACATTACCGCAGGCTTAAGCACCACCAATCTGAAGGCAATGGAAGGCACGTCTGTCGAAATAGGCACGCGCGGCAATCAAAAAATCGGCAACTTAAACACGGTGAACTGGGATTTGTCGCTGTATTATTCATGGCTTAATAACGAGATTCTATCTACTACGCCTCCCGGCGGTTCTGCCAAGGCGGCGAATTTTGACAATACCATTCACGCAGGCATTGAGGGTTTAATCGGCGGCAGTTTTGCCCTGGATGGCAAGGGTACGCATACCATCAAACCCGTGCTGACCTACACCATCAATCATTTCAATTTTGATAACGACCGCAATTACGCTAACAATGCGTTACCGGCAGCGCCCAAGTATTTCTTAAAAGGCGAGGCGATCTATCACCATGCGAACGGCTTTTTTATGGGGCCTACTTTCGATGTGGTCGGTAAGCGTTGGGGAGACTACGCGAATACCTATAAGATTGATGCTTACGGCCTGCTGGGCATGCGTACCGGCTGGTCTAATAATAATTACAAGGTGTTTCTCGAAGGCCGAAACCTGCTCGATACCAAATACGTTGCCAATACCAATATTATGAACACCGCAACAGCAACCGATGCGATGTTAAACGCAGGCGCACCGCTGTCTTTCTATGGCGGGATAGAAATCACTTATTAACTTGGTCGTTGTTTCTCGTTCCCACGCGCCGCGCGGGAATGCAGTCAAGGCGCGCTGTGCCGCGAGTCATGGGCAACGTCTGCGTATACGGGACGCAGCGCGTCCAGCACTGCATTCCCACGCGGCGCGTGGGAACGAGGTGTACTTGAGCATTTGTGTATAAAGATGAGCGCGCTGCGCCGCAAACGGGAATAAAGCAAAACAAACTTTATTCATCCAAAGCCGAATATTACTAACACTTGATTGAATAACGCAGGCTCCGTTTAAAAGGACATGAAATGCAAAACCGCGTGATAATGAAAACACACTCCCTCATCAAACTTTTATTGTTTTCAACCTTAACAGCCTTTGCCTCGTTCCCGATTATCGCCCAGGAAACCGGGCAAACACCTGTTCTTATTCATGCCGCGCGCGTTTTCGACGGCAATAATATGAGGACGAATACCTCGGTATTGGTGATCGGCGGGCTTATCGCCCAAATCGACACCCGCGAAGCATTCAAGTCCGATGCGGCAAAAGTCATTGATTTGGGCGATGCAACCTTGCTGCCGGGTTTCATCGAATTACATGCCCATCTGGCCTTTCAACATATTCCGGCCGGTACCGTCCTAAAGCACGGCATCACCACGATCCGCGATGTAGGCGGGCCGTTGCATCCGCCTTATGGCGGCGACGGCAGCTTGCGTGTACTGACCTCCGGGCCGATTATTACCGCGCCCGGCGGTTACCCGATTCCGGAATTGGGGACTGAAAATATCGCCATAGCCGTTGCCACGGAACAGCAAGCGCGGGAGGCTGTCCGCACGCTTATTAACGGCGGCGCGGTCGTGATTAAGGTCGCGTTGGAGCCTGGCGGCGAAGCGGGCGCGCCGTGGGCCTCGGGTCATCATCATGCTGATAGCAATCCCCATCGCAAGGCTTTCCGCTCAAAAAAGCCATGGCCGCTATTGTCCGAACATATCGTCAAGGCGATAGTCGATGAAGCCCATCAACAGGGACGCAAAGTGACGGCGCATATCGGCGAGGCCAAAGGCGCAAAGATCGCCATTGATGCAGGCATTGATGAATGGGCGCATGTGCCTTGCGACATTATTCCCGATGCGTTACTGAAAAAAGCGGTATCGCAACAGGTAAAAACAATCACCACGCTGGATACCTTATCAAAGTGTACGGGGGCCGCTCGCAATGCCCGCGCTTTTGCGGCACTGGGCGGGGAGTTGTTATACGGCGCTGAAATTGCGCATCCCGACATTCCCTGGGGCATTGATGCGCAGGAGCTTATGGCTATGATGCACCTGGCGAACATGCAGCCGATTGAGGCTTTACGTAGCGCGACATCGAAATCAGGCCGGTATTTGAATAGTCCGCTGCTGGGTACCCTGCAACCCGGCGCACCGGCCGATATGATTGCGGTGCAAGGCGACCCCGTTCATTCTTTCAAAATACTGGAATATCCCGATCTTGTGATGTCGGGCGGCAAAGTCGTTATAAACAATTTCGAAAGGAGTGTGAACATGCCTTAACTTACGCAACAGCCGGAATGCGCTATACTAACGCCAGTCATGATGCCAAAATGTCTTCTACGACGATAGGCGTTATGACGATGCAACGTTGACTAATCATTTAAGGAAAATTCTCATGAAATTAAAATCTATTGCTGTATTAATGGGTGCTGTCGCTCTTGGCTTAAGCTCACAGGCTAACGCTACCGAGCATCATACAGCGCAAGCGCTGGAGCATTCGGCTATGGCTACGGCTCATGGACAAGACGGTCATGCCGACCAGTTGCTCAAGCATGCTGAAGAAGGTTTAAAACATGCCGAAGCGGCCGAAAAAGAACATGCTGAGGCGCATGTCCATATGACGGAAGCGGTCAAGCATTTAAAAGAAGCTATAGCTCACGCTAAACAAGGACATGCCGATGTCGGTACCCAGCATACCGAAGAAGCAATGACTCATATGCGTCAATCCATCGGCCAATAAAAAAGCCGGTAAGATGAACGGTGGTTGAGAGCTTTCTTGACCACCGTTTGGTGTTCTAATCATCCCTGATATAAAGATCGAATTATTGGCATTCGTTCAAGCCGTTTTAGTAAAAACTAGGCTTTCTGTTTAATCTCGCAGCTTGTTTTTAACAAATCCACTCGTTGCCGTAGCTCTCTGCCCGGTTTGAAATAGGGTGAATACCGGGGCGGCAACTTTAATTCCGCTCCGGTTCTGGGGTTTCGGCCTGTAAAAGGCGGATGGTAATGCAAAGAAAAACTGCCAAAGCCACGGATTTCTATTCTATCGTTAGCCATCAAGGCCTTACTCATCTGCTCTATCATGCAGCCAACGGCCAATTCCACCTCTTTTCGCTCTAAATGCGGCCATTTTTTAGCCAATAGGTCAATAAGTTTTGATTTAGTCATGTTAGATCCTGTGTTGGGTTGAAAGTCAGAGAAGGTTGTATGGCATATGGCCTATTTTTCTGTGTTAAATGCCTGGAAACTCGGGTAGTGATTTATTTAAGTCCAGTATTTATGCGGCTTTGAAGCATTTCTATAACGCAAACTTAAATATTTAGCATGTATCGTGCCAATTTTCGCGGCTTATTGTCGCGCGTCAATCGGTCACATTTTCAAGGCGGGGTTTAGTCATTAGAATATTTGCAACTCTTGTGATTACTTCCTTATTCAGGGAATTAGAGTTTATTAGTTACTGATGCTACGCAGTTAGTCGAATTTTGACCGCTTTAACATTAAGGAGTCGCTAGCGCGACACTTGATTGAATCGGGTTGTCGCACCCGAAGGCGAGTTGCTTTCTTTTGCTTCGCCAAAAGAAAGTAACCAAAGAAAAGGCGACCCGGTTGCCGCTTACTTCCTGCGCTCCTCGCTTTTATCGAGGGTCAGCAGAAGGGGCTCCTGCCCCTCTGCTGACGCGCGGCATCCCTGCCGCGCCCCTAACGGGCTGTTCTCGATAAAAGCTCCGGTGCTCGGCGCGGCAAACGGGAGAAATACCATCCGTGCGTAACATCAGTTAGTTATCCTTCCCCTTTAAATGCGGTCGGCAGCCCTGGCCGCATCTTTTTAGCTTACGGGTGAAATCATGAAACGGAATTACCAAACTGATACATCCTATACCATTAACGATCACGATTTGATCAGACAAATAGCCTTCCATGAGGCAGGCCACGCTGCCGCCATTTATCTTTACAATAAACAAAAGCAACTGCCTCCGGTGTATTTTCAAATCACCATTAAGGCCTTGGATCGCCCAAAAGACAGTTCTTCGGATAACCGCCTGGCTTATGATCATTTTGCCGCAGTCGTGGAAGGAGGCCGCCTGATTCACAGCCTGCCGGTTGCGTTGATTGAAAGCACCCATTACTTCTCAGCCGCTGAACAAGATGCTTACCAGACCGCTTTTGAAGCGGATATGATCAATTTGCTGATCGGGCCTTTGGCGGAAGCAAAACATGTGGCGCTTCGCGATGATGAGCAGTTTAATGCCCGACTGGTTAACATCGATGCCTTGCATTATTACGGCGGCACATCGGATCTTGAAAAGGTTTATGAGTATCTGGATAGCTTTATAGCGGCCAGAAGTCGGCACGAAGAAAAGCTGGCTGAGCTGTTTAACAAGGCCTTTCAGTTCATAAGCTCAGCGACTCACTGGCAGGCTATTGGACGCCTGGCCGATTATATTCTCAGCAATAAGGAAAATATAATCAGCTGCGAGGAAGCGATTGTTGTGTTGGATGAAAGCGGGACACCGCGGACGAAGTGTTAGTGTTCTCGTCCTGCAATGTCGGCGTAGCGCGGGACCTTGTTAGAAAAAGACAAAGGATTCAAGCGGTATTTACATGCACTTGCGGCTTACAGTGCTTTCAATGGCTAAAAGAGCTATCAGGACGTAACGGGAGTGCAAGCTTTGCTTGCCGGCGCAGGCGAAGCTTCCGCTCCTGCTCACGCCCCTTACCTACATCCATGTAGGCGAAGCCTGCACTCCAGCGACAATTAATGATATAGCCTTTTTAAATGGTTAGTAACTAATGTAAAGGGGATGTTATTGTTTAATCTGTAAAACTTCCACCGTACTCCAGACCGCTTCAATAAAATCAGCATCCATTTCAGGCATACCGTCCTGTATCCATTGCACCAGCACTTTAGCGATATTGGGATAGGTAATATGGACGGCATGGTTGTCATGCAGCCAGTGTTCGATCACTGAACTGTCCATATCATGCATAACATGGCCGTAGCCTAATTGCTGTAAGGCGGCGGCATTGGAAATCTGTTCCATTTGCGCATGTAATGGTTTAGCCAGAATTTTTTTGCCCAATTGCAGCGATTCACTGGCCAGTTCAAATCCGGCATTGCTGATAATACCGGCGCAGTCGTATAAATCTTTCTGGAAGCCGTCGCGCGACAGCGGATTGCAGGTGATGTGGCCGAATTTTGATGGCACCGGTTCCGGCGAATAAAGATGAAAGTCGAAATTCTCGAAAGGCGATAACAGCCGGATGACTTCATTCTGGTCTTCGAAAGGAAGGTAGACAACGATCTTGTTTTTGATAATGCTTTTTGGCGTTTCGGGCGTATCGATAATGGGCGGTAAAATGGGTTGGCCGAAATGGTGCCAGTGCAAACCGACACCCACATCGGCAGGGGCAAAATACTTCATGACCTGGTCGGCGATAGGGTCCGATCCCTCTCTGGGGATTTTATGATTAAACGCGTATTGATGTCCGATGCCTAAAACCGGCTTTTTCTGGCTTTTGGCCGCCCAGGCGGTGACCGGTTCAAAATCGCTGATTACCAAGTCATAGCCGCTTAAATCCAGCGACTTCATGTCTTTGATAAAAGTAATGGGTTTGGCGTCAAGCGCTGTTTTCAAATAACTGACTTGCCCTTTCTCGGTGTGAAAGGTCAGGCCAGGGCACGACTGGTAGCCGTTAAAGATTTCCATATCGAAATATTTATCCGCAGGGCGACCGGTAAATTGAAAATGAACATCAATGCCGGCAGCATGAAGTTCTTTTGCCATAACCCGTGCGCGAGTGATGTGGCCGTTACCGGTGCCCTGTACGCCATAAAAAATTCTCATATTACGATTTGTCCCAAACTAAAGAGTGCTGTGCCGATACCCAAAATGACGCCTACCAACGTATCGGTCGGGAAATGCACGCCCAATACCACACGGGAGAAGCCGACCAATGCCGCCCAACAATAAAGAAGGATCATTAAGGGGGGTAAGTAATAGCCGAGCAGCGTCGCCATCATGAAAGCGGCAGACGTATGACCGGATGGAAAACTGAATTTATCCGAGGGTGTAATAGTGCTGCGGAAGTTTTGTAAAGCGGCTTGCGGCCGATTGCGCCTCAGGCCGTTTTTTAGTACAAAATAGATCGGTCTTTCGATTAAAAAAGCCAGTAGGACAGCGTGTAGAAAGGGGCTTTCAAAGCCTTCGCTCCAATATAACAGGCCTATGATGACCAGATACAGCTGGCCGTCGCCGGTTTTCGAGATATAACGGCTAGCCTTGGTCAAGGTGGAATGCATTCTGGCATTGATCAGCCAGGTGAACATGAAAACGTCGTATTTATGAATGGAATAGAGCAGTTTCATATCTTTATCCTCCAGAGGAAAACTCTGCAAAAATCGGTGACGATCTTTTGCAGGGATGAAAAGCATTAACCTTCAGGACGAAGAATAAAACTCTTCTGTGACAAAGACATGAACGTTTGTTTAAGATTTCGTGACAGCGGGGAGGCAGGAGGGCGTGCCAGAATAACGCAAACCCCAGTGTGGCGGAGGATAAAAGTTAGGACAAAACCTAGCGGCGAAAGTATCATGTCCGCCAGAACATCAATGCGTTTATTATCAATAAAGCCCGCGCAGCGGCTGGACAGGATACACATGAGCGCAGCTTTTTATTTCATATATGAAGAATATTTATGTACCCCTTTTAAGGTTGTAATTGATTGCATCTGTTTCGTAAACACAAATAAGTTTAGAAAAAAGAAACGATGCTTAAACTACGGACTGAGCATTACTTTTATAGAAAAATAAGGTTTAAAAAAGTGGAGACCAGAACCCACTTAAATAAACGGGGCGGAAACCGAAAAGCCTAATGAGTAAGTAAGGAAATAATAATTATGAAAAACTCATACCTTGAAACAATCCGAGAATATTACCCCAACGCAAATTATTCTGAAATACTTGAAAAAGAAGTTATCGCCTATTTGGAACATATAGGTTTCAATCCAGATAAAGTAATGACTGCCAACAGTATTTGTAGCGATGATATAAACGCCATGCAATTTCCAATATCAGATAGTGGTTTACTAGGCCCATTCTATTTGGGAGGGTTGGATGGATTTCCATTTACCGGACTAACCGGTGTACAGGCATTTGCACATCACATGCCGGAGGAGGGAGCATTACTCATTTATTACGGTCCGCATATCGGCATAACTGAAAAGGGGGAAATCGGGAAAGTGGTTCGCAATGGCCAAGATCATGAATCAAATTGCTGTGGAGCCGCACAAGCGGCATTGGCTAAAATAAATGACCAACCACAAGAGCTCAGTTTACTCGATTACCAAGAAGATACTATTGTGCAATTGTTTCAAAAAAACAAAATACGAATCGAAGATGAACCATATCCAATACAAGAAGCAACAGAGGTCATGTTTGAAGCTATACAAGAAAGAATTCATCTTTTGATAACGAAATCAAAAGATGAATTCGTAGGAAAATACCTGATTTTAATAGGATCCATTTTTATAAACGTAGACGAAGGGGCGGCTTCCTGTATTGCTTACAAAGAATTCCAAACAACGAACTTATATACCAATGAAGTAACAGACCATTTAGAAGGTTTTGTTACTTATTTAGCTAAAAATAATTTATTAAAACATCATTAAATCAGAATCAATGGGGCTGATTAGATTGATTTTCAATCGAGTCATAGCCCCATTAAAACCTCCTGCCAGTGCAGTTAAGTTAAGCCTTGTAGGAGTTGGCCATGCCCGCGATTGATTGGAGCCAGCCACTCTTTCAGTTGCAACACCACCCATGCGCCGTCATCCAGCGTCAGGTCGTGGCCTGCCCAGAGATGGCGGCGAAGTTCCAGATCCCATTTCTTGTGTATCGCCTCTGAGCAGGCCGGTGCCACCAAACGATCGCCTAGTCCGTTTAATAATAAAACCGGCTGCTTCGGTTTTATGTCGCCGGGCCGATAGCTTGCCGCCGCTATAATCTGGCGGAAGCTGTTTTTAAGGCTTATCGGGCGTTTGTTTTGTATCTTTTTCCAGGCTTGAATTATCTGTTCATCCTGATTTCGGCGGTTGCTGGTCAACCGCAAAATGCCCGATTCCCGGTTATGCACGTCACGCATTATCGCCAATGCGACAAAGTCGCTATAACTTTGCCAGCGTAGCCGCTGATAAAAGGGACTTACATCGGCAAAGCTGGTGTTCATCAGGGCTGCGCCGTAGATGTCTTCGGGATAGCGGCGCATCCACTCCCAGGCAACCATCGCTCCCAGTGAAAGCGCCAGAATCGTTGCCGGTTGTTGTATGGCGCCCTTGTCGAGGGCATGACGGCGTACGCTGTCGGTTATTGCCTTGATTGTGCATGGACTGGTTTCCCGATGAAAACAACCGGTGCCGGGCAAATCCAGCAGCGTTATTTGAGCATCCGGAAATGCCGATTTTAAAAGAGGAACGAAAGCGCCCCAATGCCCCGACTCGCGCGCCAGACCTCTCAGCAGTATCCAGTTTTTTCTTGGCGCTTTATTCATACCAAAGACCTGAGGCCTTTTTTTCATAGGCTGCCTTTTGTCGCGGCTTCAGCTGTGTCCATTGTTCCGGATACAAAAGGCTGCGGAATAAGAAATCAAACAGCATGAAGTGCCGCCGAAAAATCCGTTGCTGACGGTGCGGCAGCAACGGATGAAACAAGCCGTGCCGCGAGAACAGATGCATCGGACTCTTGCGCAGCCAAAGCCATGAGCCCATTTCCAGCGTCAACGGCAGGAACAAGCGCTCGGCTTCGAACCGTTGCACAAAATCATCGAACAGGTAATCCCACAGGTCGCCGTTAATCATATATTCCTGACAGGTCGGTTCAATCCTGTAGATATGGTGTTGATAGCAACGATCGAACAGTTCTTTTAAGGCCAAGGTTTCGGCAATAAAGGCAAACGGGGTCTTGCGCGAGGCATAGGGAAACCATAATCGATCCTGAATGCCGAATCCCGAGTGCAAATCCAGGGCGATCGACAACGGAGAATTGAACATGTGTTGTTGCACTACGCGGCATAAGGCTTGCGCTTCTTTTTCCATTTTGGATTCATCGCCGCGATACCAGGGCAGGCGCGGCGTGATGCGGTGGCCGCTGAAAATACGGGTTGCGCCGATGCCTTCCACAGGCGAGTTGCGCATCAGGTCGACGCCGTTGCCATTGCAACGCGTGCCAAGATAAACGCCCACCGGATTGACGAGGGGGACAAAAACCAGTCGGGATTTTTCCAGACGGGCCAGGAATTCCTGATCCCAGTCCAATAGCTGACTGATGGTCTGCATATAGGACAGGATCACTTCGGAACCGATCTTCTCCAGTCCATGCACGCCGCCGAAAAAAGCCAATACAGGCACATCGGGCTGAGTCGATCCCAGGGTAATGCAATGAATGGGGAATTCATGATCCTGGTATTGGATCTTTTCTACGACCTCGGTTTGGGCTCGGTCTCCTAATTGCTCAATAATACGTTCAAGTTGTTCGAGTTCAGGGAATTTAATGGCAGTCATAAAACCGAATCAGTATTTATAGTCAAATACAGCACTATTTCCCAAAAAACCGGTTGCGACAATAATTCTTTTTTCATACTGGATTCATGCAATGGAGGTGATCAGAATATCCGCGCTATTTTAAAAGTAGAAATCATCAGGAAACCCTGAATTAAAAAGACTATCGGCCAATAATTCAGGCTTTGAGGGAAGCTGCCAAAAAGCAGGAAAAGGACCGGAAACAGGACGCCGTTCACGGTAATAGGCACGCCTTCGAACCCTGTTCCTTCTGAAATATTATAGCGGGCAAGCCGAAGCATGCCGCAGGCGACAAAAAACAAAGCCACTGCGATACCTAAAATACCGGGGGAGCTCAGTGAGTAAAATAACAAGGCGGGAGCAACGCCAAAGGATACCAGGTCGGACATGGAATCGATTTGCTTGCCGAACAGATTCTTTTGATGCAGTAAGCCGGCTATTTTTCCATCAAGCACATCAAACACCACCGCCAAAAACAGCAGCAATGCGCTTAAGTAAAAAGAACCGTCGATGGCGAACAAAATCGAAAGGACGCCGCAGCACAGATTTCCAACGGTAAAAATATCAGCAATTTTCATTAAACTTAAAATTTTCATAGCGTATCCTGTGGTTAACGTTATAACTGTTGCAAGCTTATAGCAGGCTCATGACAGGGTGATGAATTTAACCTTGAGATGATTTTAAACGCTGTTGATCCGAATTATCCGCCGGTAAACCTTCTGAAATTTTTTCCCATATCCTCTCTCTTGTTTCAAGACTGACGGTATGACGGTCTTTCCCCGAGCTGTTAATAACAGGAAGAAAACTAAGCCGCACCTCGATTTTATCCAGAGTCAGCATCCTGATTAAATGCGGAACAAAGTCGTCTTCACCGACAAACGGCGCGTGTTCTTTAGCTGCACCTTGATATTGAAGGGCTACCGGTTGAATGGCCGACTTGGTTAACAGCGCAGGCTGAAATAAGGACGAATGAAAGTGCAAAACCTCATCGCCCCTGGTCGTGGTCCCTTCAGGAAAAGCAATAATGTTGCTGTTTTGCTTTAACAGCCAGACCATTTTTTCGGCGGTGGTTTTTATATGCTGTTTATCGCCGCGACGGATAAAAATGGTGCCGCCCTGTCTGGCCAGATAACCGATCACCGGCCAGTTTGAAATATCGCTCTTGGCAACAAAATAGGCCGGTAAATATTGGCCGA
>Ga0207969_100226_pt1 | contig 32047 bp, 15 predicted proteins | sample LakWasMet25_LOW6_2_FD_183869 | JGI IMG/M metagenome (GOLD analysis project Ga0207969, IMG submission 183869) | Freshwater sediment methanotrophic microbial communities from Lake Washington under simulated oxygen tension - Sediment Metagenome... | ecosystem: Environmental > Aquatic > Freshwater >... | reverse complement strand
GATGCGGGCGCCGCTGGAGACGGCCACCCACTCCACCGCCATGCCCTCGCGCTCGGCCAGGTCGATCGCCGCGATGATGCGACGGCACTCGGGCTCCGCGAGAGAGCCCATGCCACGCGTCGGGTCACCCACCAGAAGCACCCGAGAGAGCCCGTCGGGGAAGGGCTCGAAGCGGCTGGTCACCACCCCCACCACAAGGTAGGCGCTGTTGTGGCCGTAGGGTCGATCGGCGGGCACGAGGCTCTCGCCGTCGGGGCTGAGGTCGAGCTCGGTGAAGCTGCCGCGGGGGAAGGGGCCCGCGTCGTCGTCGCGAGAGAGCGCCCGCAGCAGCTCGTAGGGGTAGAAGAGCCCCTTGCGGCGCGCCTCGACGATGCGTCGCTCGTCCGAGGTGAGCACGCTCACGGGCTCCATGTCGGGGTCCGTCGCGGTGAGCGTGGCGCCGTGGCCGGTGGGGTTGGTCCACTCGACCTGGAGGGGACGGCCGAGCGGAAAGGCCGGGTCGGGGCGACGCGCCCGGAGGATCATCTTCTCGAGCCCGAGCCCCGCGGTCGCCGGAGCGAGACGGCGGGTCACGGTCATCATCTCCTCGCGGGTGAGCGTGAGCAGCGGGCGGGTGAAGACCACGAGGCGGTTCCAGAAGGGCTTCGGGTCGCGGGCGCGCACCGCCTGGGCGTCGCGCATGGCGTGGAGCGCCGTGAGGTACACCCGCTCGAAGCCCGGGATCGAGCGCAGCACGCCCGTCTCCGGGTCGCGCTCCGGGTCGATGCGCTCGACCTCCACGATGCACACGAGGCGCTGGTCCGACGGGTCCTGCCTGGAGCGGGCCACCGCCAGGAAGACCTCCCCGGGGGCGGGCAGGCGCTCCAGCTCGAAGGCCCCGAGGCGCTCGATCTCGCAGGCCTCGATGCGCGCCGGGTGGAAGTCCCGGAGGAATCGGTCCTCCGCGAAGAGCCCGTCGGCGCCGCGGGAGAAGGTGCGGCTCAGCCGACCGTGCTCCACGTTGCCCCAGTTGACCGAGAAGCGGCGCATCCTCGCAGGTAGCCCCCCGAGCGAGGCCGCTCCGCCCTCGTCGAAGGCCGAGAGCCAAGAGGGGTCGGGCTCGGCCACGAAGGCGTCGATCTCCAGCGGGCGATCGCCCTCGGGAAGCAGGTCGAGCGCCCTGGCGGCGTCGGCGACCATCTCCGTGGGGCTCGAAAGCACCGAGAGCACCGAGGCCGAGGGCGTGGCGTAGAGGGCCGCCGTCGCCGGGTCGGCGGGGGTCTCCACGCGCTCGGCGCCGGGGTGCAGCCGACGCAGCAGCAGGTCGAGCAGCGCCGCGCGAGGGGCGCTGCGGGCGAGCGCCGGGGCCACGGGGATCAGCGCCAGCAGGGCGCCCTGAGGCAGCGCGTCGAGCTCCTCCTCGACGGCGGCGCGCGAGGCCGCCGTGGCGGTCGGGGAGACGAGGCGGGCGAAGGCCTCCTCGGCGGCGCGGGAGAGGGTGCGGGCCTGGGCGCGCTGCAGGGGGCGGTCGCAGAGGTGATACACCACCGTGTAAGCCGCCTCCGAGAGGGCGCGGTCTCGCAGCACCACCATCGCCGCGAAGGCCTCCAGGCGCTCCCTCAACGTGGTGCGCTCGGACTCCGTCGCGTCGTCGTGGTCGGCCCTCACCACCGCCGTCAGCACCCCGAGGATCACCCGGTCTCGCAGCCCTAGCGCCCGGTGCGCCTGGAGGATGCGGAGCATGGCGTCGTCGTGCCGGGCGGCCGCGTCGGCGTCCCTCACGTCGTGCCAGAGGAGGGCGGCGCGCACCTGCGCCACGAAGGCCTCTGGGAAGCCCTGGGCGTCGCCCCGGCGGGGGCGGAGGTAGCGAGCGAGGTGGTCGACCGGCGCCACGCCGTCGGGGCCCGGGGCGGTCTCGAAGAGGCGCTCGTGGGAGACGTAGGCGTCGAGGAGCCGGGCGAGCTCGCCGCGGCCCACGCGCACCTTGCGGTCGCGCAGCAGGGCCAGCGAGGCGGCGACCTCCCGGGCCGGGTGGTCGTATCCCAGGATCACCCCGAGGCGCAGCGCGGCCGCGTGGGCGTCGGGCTCGACGGCGGGGTCGGCGCGCAGCGGGGCGAGGCCCTCCACGGCGGACCAGCGCTCGGCGTCGCGGCCCTCGATGACGGCGAGGCACTGCCCCGCGGTGACCAGGGACGAGGCGCCCACCAGGAGGCGGCCGATGCGCCCTCCCACCGGGGCCTCGATGGCGATCTCCATCTTCATGACCTCCAGGGTCATGAGCCGGTCGCCCTCGGCGACGACCTCGCCCTCGCGCACGCACACCTGCGTCACCGCCGCGGGGACGGGCGCCACGACGCGTCCGTCGGAGGCGCGAGCGAGGCGGTGGGCGACGCTGTCGACCTCGACGTGGAGCGCCGTGGGGGTGACCACCTGCACCACGCCGAGGCGTCGGCCGTGGAGGGTGAGCACCGCGGTGCCCGGCCCGGTGGACTGCCAGGTGACCTCCGCCGACTGTCCGGCGCAGGTGATGAGGTAGCGCTCTGGCCCGTTGGCGAGCACGTCCAGGGAGAGCGAGGCCCCGCCGACGGCGAAGCGGAAGGAGCGAGGCTCCGCCTGGGGGACGCTCGTGGGCATCCCCCGGTGGGCGTGGAGCATCACCTCGGCGATCTCGTCGGCGCGGGCGCGCTGGTGCTCCCCCACCGCGGCAGCGACCAGGGCGGCGTCGAGGTGAGGGCGGGCCAGGGCGCCGGGGCGATCGGCGATGTGGTGGTCGAGCCAGCGGGTGGTGACCCGGGCCTCGCGCATGGCGTCGTGGTCGACCAGCTCCAGGAGGAGGGAGCGGTTGGAGGCGCCGCCCTCGATGGCGACGGTGCTGCGGGCGAGGGCCTCTTCAAGCCGGGCGAGGGCGTCCTCGCGGGTGGGCCCGGTGGCGATGACCTTGGCGAGCATGGAGTCGAACTCGCCGGGGACCACGTCGCCCGCGAGGAAGCCGGAGTCGACGCGCACTCCGGGGCCGGTGGCGAGCTCGAAGCGGATGAGCCTTCCCGCGCTGGGGCGGAAGCCCTCGTCGGGGTCCTCGGCGTTGAGGCGAGCCTCGACGGCGTGGCCTCGGGCGGGGGGCAGCGACTCGGGGAGTCTTTCACCTCGGGCGACGTCGATCTGCATCCCGACGAGGTCGAGGCCCGTCACGCACTCGGTGACCGGGTGCTCCACCTGGAGCCGGGTGTTCATCTCCAGGAAATAGAAGCCCGAGAGGTCGGGCCTCACCAGGAACTCCGCCGTCCCTGCGTTCACATAGCCGCTGGCGCGGGCGATGCGGATGGCGGCCTCCTTGAGCTGCTCCTCCAGGGCGCCGAGGCCCGGCGCGGGGGCCTCCTCCAGCACCTTCTGGTGGCGGCGCTGCATGCTGCAATCGCGGGTTCCGACGGCGTGTACGCGGCCGTGCGAGTCTGCGATGACCTGCACCTCGACGTGGCGCGCCTCCGGGGCGAAGGACTCCACCAGCAGGGTCGGGTCGCCGAAGGCCGCGCGGGCCTCGGCGGAGGCGCTGGCGAAGGCCGCTGCGACCTCGTCGGCGGCGCGCACGATGCGGATCCCCCGGCCACCGCCCCCAGCGGCGGCCTTGAGCAGCACGGGGTAGCCGATGCGCTCGGCGTGGCGGGTGGCCTCGGCGGCGTCGACCACCGGGCCTCCGCTCCAGGGGGTGACCGGGACGCCGTTGTCCTCGGCCACGCGCTTGCCGCCGATCTTGTCGCCGAGCAGTCGCATCGACGAGCCCGAAGGGCCGATGAAGACCAGGCCCGAGTCGGCGCAGGCGTCGGCGAAGTCGGGCCGCTCGGAGACGAAGCCCCAGCCCGGCCAGACGGCGTCGCAGCCGGCCTCGACCAGCAGCGACACCACCCGGGGCACGTCGAGGTAGGCGCTTCGCATCGCGCCGGTGGACCCTGGGACCAGCGCGTCGCCGAGCAGGATGGCCTCGTCGGCCTCTCGCACGAACATCGCGTCGCGGTCGGGGTGCGTATAGAGCGCGACCACCTCCATGGGCTCCCGGTGGCGCTTGGACCACGCTCGGGCGGCTCGGAGGAAGCGCACCGCGGCCTCTCCACGGTTGACGACCCCGACGCGGCGAAACGGGCGGTGGAGCAGGGACATCAGCGGGTCATTCCTTCCGAGTTGGAGCGCCCCCCGAAGAGCCATTCTGCGAAGCCGGCGAGCCACTCTCCCTCGGGCCCCTCGCCGGTGACGATCGCGCCTTCGCGGGCTCCTGCCACGAAGCGGCGCGTGTCCTCCGAGCGGTAGGACCCGAGGGCGTCGAGGGTGGCCATGAGCACGGCGTGCTCGGTGGTGCCCCCGCAGCGCGCGGTCCACGGCTCGACGCGGCGTGCGAAGGCGGGGTCCGGGGCGGTGGGGCGCTCGTCGGAGGGAGAGGGGCCGAGGCCGTTGATGGCGTCGATGACCACCTGCTTGCGCTCCTTCAGCGGGAGCGAGGCGAGCGCGGCGGGCTCGATGGGGCGGCCGATCCAGATGTCCTGGCGGCCGTAGCCAAGAGGAAATTCCAGGCGCTGCGAGAGCTCGTCCTGGGGGAGTCCTCCGACGAAGCGCACCGGCACGATGGGGGCGCCCACGGCGAAGGCCATGTCGATGAAGGCCGAGCTCATCTTGATGACCGGCTGGCGGCACGAGAGCCCTCGCGTCCCCTCCACGTGGACCATCACGCTCTTTCCCCGCTGGGCCATCTCCTGGGCGAGCTCGCCGATGATGCGCACGAGGGACTCGCGGTCATCGCGGTCGAAGAAGGTGATGAGCTTGGGGTCGGTGATGCCGGGGTAGGAGAAGCTGTGCCGGATGAGCTCGCCCACCCAGGTTCCCCGGTGCTCGGCCTTGGCGAGGGTGACCGTGGCGACCTCGGAGAGGGCGGAGGCGATCACCGAGAAGAGCAGCGACTCGACCGCCACCTGGTGGTTGGCGAGGTAGAGGCAGCTACGGCCTCGGACGCGGGCGAAGGCCTCCGGGTCGGCGATCACCACGTCGCCGACGAAGCGCTCGATGAGGCCGTAGTAGAGGTCCTCCACGGGCCACGCGCCGATGGCGAAGCGCTTGCGCCAGTAGGACTCCACGGGAGCGAGGTCGAGCACCGGGGCGCCCGCGTCGGTCACCCGTACGGCGTCTCCCTCGCGAGCGACGTCGAGGAGATGCCGGCGCAGAGGGCGCATGGCGACGGTGGCGCTGCGGAGGTCAGCCGAGGGGCGCACGGAGCTCGGGTGGACGATGGCGCGCGAGGCGACGTGGTCACGCACGGCGACCTCGGCGATGAGGTCGCCGCCCGGCGGAGCGCCGTAGATGGTGGCGACGTTGCCGGGGAGCCAGTCGCTGGGCTTCACGTCGGAGGGGGCGGCGACGGTGGAGGCGCCCTCGACGCGGGAGAGGCGCAGCCCCGGGACGAAGCGGCGGTCTCGGAGGAAGGCGCGGCGCTCCAGGCGCGAGGCCCGGCCGATGGGCCCCTTGGGGAGCAGCACCTCCACCAGGGTGAGCGCCACGAGGACCGAGCCGTCCACGATGAGCTGGATGTCGTACTTCGGGAAGCGGGGCTCTCCGTCGAAGCCTGCGAAGCGCACCTCGACGCGGCCTTCACCCGAGGAGGGAATCTCTCCATGGAGGCTGAGCGATGGGATCCGATAGGGATAACCGACCGCGTCGTCGGAGATATCGGGTGACCATTGCGAAAGGGCGTCGTGGGGGATGGCGTGGGTGAGCGCGTCGAGGAGGCCCTGGTGGAGGGTTCCTCGGGGGACGCCGCGCAGGGAGAGGTCGACGAGGGCCGATGATCCTCGCGAGCCCAGCTGCCACGAGCGGAGCATCTGGAAGGCGGGCCCGTGGAAGAGGGCCGCGGAGGCATAGGGGTCCTCGGCGGGGACGGCGTCGCTCAAGGGGGCGAGCGGAGCAGGCGGGTTCGGATATCGGGTATCGGTGAGCACCCGCCCGGAGGCCACGGGCTCGAAGCGGGAGAGGGCCGCCTCGCGGGCCTCTCGGAAGGCCGAGAGGGTGACCTCGCCGCCGTCCTTCACCTCGGTGCGCAGCCGAACGGGGGCGCCCGAGAAGGGCAGCCAGCGGTGCACCTGCACGTCGGCCAGGCCGGTGACCATGGCGCCTGAGCGGGCGAGCGCTCCGGCGAGGCGGTCGACCATGGACATCATCGGGAGCGCGGGGAGCGTCCAGGTGGGGCGATGGTCGCCAAGCCAGAGGTCGGTGGAGGGGTCGAGGGTCTCTTCGTTGGCTTGTGTCCGCGGGTTGAAACCCGCGGCAACGTTGGCGTCAGTGGAAGAGACGATGGAAGTCCGCGCGCGGACTGCTGTGGTGTCCTGACTGGTGGGCCCGGTGCCTGATTGCAAGTCCGCTCGCGGACTTTGCATTGCCCCTTCCGAGAGCGCACCCAGCGTTGCCGCGGGTTTCAACCCGCGGAGACCGCCCGGCACGATGCGCATCGCAAGCTGGCGGGTGTGGTAGATGCGCTTGCCGTCGACCCAGAGCGAGCCTTCGGCCACGGCGAAGGGAATGCCACCGTCATTGCCCACTTCGAGAATGGCAATCTCGGTGGTGATGCGCTTGTTCTTCGGAACCACCTGGCCGCGGTACTTCCACGTGGCGGGCCTTCCCACCGCCACGGGCTCGAAGCGGGGGTTGGCCACCCCGTCGGCCATGGAGCGCTCGATCATCGCGAACTGGAGCAATTGCACCAGGGCCTCGATGCCAAGCGATCCTGGCTGGACGGGGTCCTGGAAGAAGTGGGCCTTGAAGAACCACTCGTCGTAGCGGACGTCCTTCTCGGCGCGGGCCCAGCCGAGGCCCTTCTTGCCGCCATCGGGCTCCCACGCGGTGATGCGGTCGAGCATGCAGAGCATCGGGGCCGGGAGCCGGGGAGAGCCCTCGAAGTACTTCGCAGGGCGGGCGCGGAGGTCGATGAGCACCTCCGAGGGGGACTCGATGCGGGCGCGGTCCTCCGGGGTGACGGGGAGGCCCACCTGGTTGACGAAGGCCTCCGCGGGGAAGAACCCGAAGACCGTGTTCATCTTGTAGACGAGCTTGTCGCCAATGAAGCAATCGACTTCAAAGGACTCGATGATCATCCCCGCCGAGCGAGAGACGTCGGTGACCTTCACCCGGGTGCGGAGGGTCCCCGAGGTGGGGAGGATCTCTTCGTAGAAGGTTCCGGTGCCGTCGAGGTTGCGGAAGAGCAGGTCGACGTCGGTGGTGAGGGCGCTGCCGATGTAGCTCGCGAGCCAGCCGCAGGGCTGGAGGGCGGCCTCCATCAACACGCAGTAGGGCATCGTGGGATGTCCGTTGAGGTCGAAGTACCAGGCCCCCGGGGGGATGTCGTACTCGGCCTCGATCACCCCGCCGGGCTGGAGCACGCCGAGCGGCGCGTCGGCGCGGGTGATGCGCGACATGAAGTGATAGGGCGGACCGGGCAGTCGGGCGACGCCCCGGGTGCTGTCGAAGCGGGTGTACATCGGGCCGAAGGCGGCCGAAGGACGGCCCCAGGCGCAGGCGATGAGCGAGGCGTAGTCGAAGGCGAAGCCGTCGACCACGGCGACGGCCTTGGGCTCGACATATCCCTTGAGACCGCCGAGGCGGCGGAGGTCCATCGCGGCGTGCGCGGGGTCGGAGCCGGAGAGCGCGGGGAGGTGCGCCCAGTGGTCGAGGGGCCACGAGGGGACGAGGCGCAGCCCCACGCGGCGGGCGTGGAAGGCCTTGCGACCATCGACGGTGCAAAGCAGGTCGGCATAGACCGTGGGCACCGGACCGGCGATGACCTCCTCGATGAAGATCTCGTAGGTGAGATGCCTCGACTCGGGCGTCGCCTGACCGCGGCAGCGCATCGGGATCTTCGCCCCGGTGACGGGCTCGAAGCGCCACCCGTCGCGGTCGACGGAGAAGCCCATGGCCACGAGATAGAACGACATCGCCTGGAGGCAGCCCTCGAACATGAGGGTTCCGGGCATGCAGGGGTCGTTGTGGAAATGGCCCGCGAAGTACCAGTCGTCCGCGGTGATGGGCGCCTCGGCGCGCAGATACCCGCGCTGCCAGGGTCCGCCCGTGGGGTCGAGGTCGACGACCTCGTGGAGGAAGAGCATTCGACCGGCGGAGATGCGGGGGCTGCGGACGTGCGTGCGGGCCTTCTCGAAGCCTGGACCGAAGCAGTCGGCCACGCGTCCCTCCGCGAAGGCGCGGAGGTCGTCATGGGAGAACGATCGCTTCGTACAAGGGACGAGCGGGGCGTCGAGCTGCGCGGTGCTGGAGTGCTCTCCCGTGGTGGCGTCCCAGAGGATTCCACCCGAGTGGCACAGCTCTTCATCGGTGAAGAAGCCGGCCTGGCCGTGGCGGACGGAGAGCCGCAGCTCGCCGTTCACCCGGCAATCGTAGTGGAAGAAGAAGAGCCGCACGTCGCCCTGCTGGGCGTGGGAGTCGACGTGGATCTCATAGCTGAGCGTCTCTCCCGGCTGGGGGAGCTCGCCGTGATAGGTGAGCTCGCACCCGAGGAGGCGATAGACGCGCTCGCCCTGGTTGAGCCGGTCGATGCCCAGCCAGGAGATGAGCAGGAGGTCGGCCTGGCCGGACTCGATCATGATGCCGGCGGGCATCCGGCCCTCGTGGAGGTACCAGCTCTCGGGGGTGACGTCGGTCTCGGTCCAGAGGGTTCCGACGCCCATGGAGTTGGGGACGGCGTCGATGCCGGTGACGCGATCGGCCAGAAGCAGCGGGGGCATCGGCATGCGCACCTGGCGGGCGTAGCCGTCCTGCGAGGCGAAGGCGGGGCCGAATACCGAGGAGATGGAGCCCGAGGCGAGCACCTCCAACTGGGCGCGGTCGAAGCGCGGACCGGGGTGGCCAGCGGGAGCGGCCACGGAGGGAGCAGGGGCAGCAGCCGCGGAGGGCGCGTGCGTGGGTCCCATGGACTCCATCGCGGGCGGGGCAAGCCCCGCCCCTACGGGGAGCGCTCTCTCGACCGGGGCGTTCACCTCTCGCGGCGTAGGGGCGGGGCTTGCCCCGCCCGCACTGGACCCGATGGCACCACCCTGCCGCGCCCTCAACAGCCCCGAGAGCATGGTCTGCTGCAGTGACAGGAAGCGCGAGTGCGCCGTCGCCTGCGCCTCAAGGTACCCCCGGTGGATCGCCGCGATGCGCCCCTGCTCGGCCATCGCCCTCGCGAGGACATCGCTCGTCGCCCCAACTATCGCCGAGGGCGCAGCCGCCGCCACCGGCCTAGGCTCCGTCGCCACCACCGTCACCACCACCGTCACCACCGGCACCGTCACCGGCGCCACCACCGCCACCGCCGGGAGCATCTCCTCGCCCAGCACCGGCACCAGCTTCGGCGCAGGGGCCATCACCTGCACGCCCGTCTCGAACGCCGGCAGCCGGATCGCCGGTGCGTGCGCAGGTACCTTCATCGTCGCTCCCGTAGCCTTCTTGCCTTGCGCGTCGGCGCCGAGCGCGCGGTGCAGCGCCTCGACGTCCACCGCCACGCCCGCCGCCACCAGCGCCGCCGCCGCGTTGGCGAGCTGACGCACGCCGCTGCGACCCGACACGTCCATCGGCACCGCGAGGTGCTCCCGCTCCCCGAGCACCTTCTTGATCCAGCCGCTGCACAGGCCGCGCGGGCCGTGCTCGATGAACACCCGCACCCCGTCCGCCCAGGCGCGCTCGATCATCCGGGGGAAGTCGAGCGTGTCCACCGCCTGCGCCGTGATCGCCTTCGCGATCACATCGGGCTCCGCCGTGAAGGCCGTCGCGCTCCCCGCCGAGTAGTGCCGCACCCCCGGCACCGCGAAGGTCTCCCTCCGGTGGATGTCGTACCAGGCCTGGCGGATCTCCCCGATCTCCGGGCAGTGCGCCGCCATCGCGTAGCCGAGCGGCATCGCCCTCGCTCGACCCAACCGCTCGATCACCCGCTCGCACGCCGCGGCCTCGCCGCCGATCACGCAGTCGTCCGGCGCGTTGATGATCGTGAGGTGCGCCGACGCTTCGCCCCCGAGCGCCGCCCTCACCGCCGCCACCGGGGCCGCCACGCTCCAGGTGCGCCACTCGGTGCCCGCGACGCCGCGCTTCGCCCATAGCCTGCGGGCGGCCTTCTGCTCTCCGACGATCTCGTCCTTGAAGACCGGGCTCTCCCAGCACTCTCGGATCATCGCGTCGAGGTCCCGCCACGCCCCGGAGGCGAAGAGCGCGTTGCTCTCGCCCGACGAGTACCCGATGGTCGCGTCGGGCCGCAGCCCGAACACGTCGCGCACCAGCTCGGCGTGGAGCTGACACAGAAACGCGCTCGCCCAGAGCTGATCGAGCGGGTGCTCCGGCTCCGCGCTCTCCCCGAAGCTCCAGCGGGTCGCCCCCGCCATCGAGCCGAAGCGCCGCCCCAGCTTCGCCACCGCGCCAGGCATCGCCAGCGCCAGCTCGCGGCCCATGCCCAGGTACGAGGCCGCCGCTCCGGTGAACACCGCGGCCGTGTCGCCCTTCAAGGGAGCCGCACGGTACGCCACCCCGTCGGGCATCGGCGCTCCGCCCTCCAGGTGGCGCCTCGCCTGCTGCGCCCTCGCGAGGCGCTCGTCCTCCGTCGCGGCCACCAGCACCAGCCGCGCAGGCCCCGCCCCTCCCTCGACGCCCTCGGAGAGCGCCTTCAGCACCGCGGCGCGGTCGCTGCCCCCGTAGACGTAGAGCCTCGGAGGAGCCTCCAGCCTCAGCGGCGCCGGGTCCCCTCCACCGCTGAGACGCACCGTCGACTCGCCGTCGCCCAGCGAGCGCGTCGTCGCCTCGGCCACCCGCTCTCCCAGCCACGGAGCCGCCACCCTCGACGCCTGGGGCCGAGCCCCGTGAGCGACGCTCCACGCCGCCGCGGCCACGTTGAGAAGCCCCGACGCGGAGTGCGCCCTTGCCTTTGCGAAGACATCGACCGCCCCGTCGCCCACGCGCAGCGATGGGGCCCCCTCGCCGTCGAGCACCGCCAGCACCCGGTCTCCGTCGCGCCGAGCGTCGTCGAGGCGCTTGAGCAGCAGCACCACCGCCGCGTCGCCGGGGTTCACGTCGAGACCGAGCTCCCGGAGCGCCTCCCGATGCACCGGCTCGTCCGACAGGTCGACCGCTCCCACAAGGGCCGCGTCGAGCTCGCCCTCGCGCAGGGCGCGGGCGGCGATCTCCAGGGCCACCACCCCGGAGGCCTCCTCGGCCGACACGGTGAAGCTCGGGCCCGCCACGTCGAGCTGGCTGTTGATCCGGTTGGCGGGGATGTTGGGCATCGTGCCGACCACCCCAGCGGCCTCGAGCTTCGGCAGCACCGCGTCGCGAGCCTTCGAGAGCCACCCCTCGGAGGGCGTCGTCCCCGTGCTGCGCCCCCACGCCTCGGACCACTCCGCGAGCCTCCATCGGGCTCCGTAGCGCGCCACCTCGGGGTCGGCCCCCATGCCCACGAAGACGCCGGTGCGCTCTCGCGGCAGGGTCACGCCCACCGCCGCCTCACGGGCGCACTCCAGCACCATCAACTGCTGGGGGAGCGTCTGCTCCAGGTCGCGCGGAGGGAAGCGCAGCCCATCCAGCGAGACGCTCACCGACTCCCTCCTCGGGGACCACGGCTCGGCGCCCAGCACCGCCCGCGCGGCCTCTGCCGCCCCGGTGGTGTCGCCGAGCATCGCCCCGACGCCCACGATCGCGACCTTTTCGCGAGATGGTACGCCCGCGTACGAGATCGTACGGAGCCCGACGGCGTCCTGCGAGACCAGCAGGTGGGCGTTGTTTCCCCCGAAGCCGAAGGCGCTCACCCCCGCCACGCGAGGGCGGTCGGAGGGCCAGGGCTCGCTCTTCGTCAGCAGCCGGAAGGGAGACCCGGCCAGCACGTCGAGCGGCGCATCGGCGTGGAGCGTCGGAGGGCGGACGCCCGCGTCCATCGCCCCGATCACCTTCATCACCCCGGCGGCCCCGGCGGCCGTGATCAGGTGGCCGAGGTTGGACTTGAGCGACCCGAGGGGCACGTCGCGCAAGCCCTCGTAGAGCGCCGCGGTGGAGCGCACCTCGGTGGCGTCTCCCACTGGGGTCCCGGTGGCGTGGCACTCGAGGAGCGAGACGTCCGAGGGGGAGAGCCCCGACATGGCGTAGGCGAGCTGCATCGCCCGGCGCTGCCCCTCCTCGGCGGGCGCCAGCATCCCCCGGCCCCGGCCGTCGTTGGAGAGCCCCACTCCACGGATCACCCCGAGGACCTTGTCTCCCGCCGCCAGCGCGTCGGAGAGGCGCTTGAGGGTGAGGACGGCCGCTCCCTCGGCGGGCACCAGCCCGTCGGCGCCGCGGTGGAAGGGGCGGCTCTGCCCGGTGCGGCTCATGGCCGAGAGCGCGCAGAAGCCCACGTGGATGAAGAGGCTGTCCGCGGCGTTGACGGCCCCGGCGAGCATCACGTCGGCGGAGCGGTCGTGAAGGCGGTCGCAGGCGAGCTTGATGGCGTAGAGCGACGAGGCGCAGGCGGCGTCGAGCGCGTAGGAGCCGGCGCCGAGCCCCAGCGCCGAGGCCGCGAGGTGCGCCGGGAGGCCCGACATGAAGCGGTTGCGGGCGTCGGGCCGGTCGAGCCCGGCGAGGCCGCCCACGGAGCGCTGGAAGGCAGGGTCCTGCGAGGAGAGCCAGACGCTCTCAGCGTAGCGGGACATCCCCGCGGTGGGGAAGGAGAGGTTGCCGAGGATGATCCCCGCGCGGTCGGAGGGGCGCTCGTGGCCGATGGGGCGCAGGGCCTCGCGGGCGGCGTGGAGCACCCAGCGGAAGGCCGGGTCGAGCCCGCGCACCGTCGCCTCGGGGAGCAGGAAGCCGGTCGGGTCGAAGAGGGCGTCGAAGCCCTCCACGTAGCCCCCGGCGTCCGACCAGGTGCGGTCGGTCGAGCGCTCGGTAGAGCCCATCGCGTGCGAAGGACGGAGGCGCCAGCGGCCCGCGGGCACGGGCCCCACGGCGCTGCGCCCAGCCAGGACGAGCTCCCGCAACGCCTGCGGGGAGAGCGCTCCCGGCAGGACGCAGCCCTGCCCGACGATCGCGATGGGCTCGAAGCTCACGAGGGGACGCCCGCCGGGGTCTCTTCGCGCACCACCGGCTCGCCCGGCCGGAGGATGGTCTCCACCCCGCGGAAGGCGGCCAGCGCGCGGCCCGAGAGGTCTTCGAGCACCACGTCGCAGACGGCGCGGGAGTCGTGTACCTCGCGGCCCAGCACCACGCAGCGGATGGCGCCCTCGGGGAGAGAGTCCGTGTAGCTCTCGAAGGAGCCGACGGCCATCGGCAGCGACGCGCCGCCCAACACCTCGCGGGACCAGAGCAGCGCGAACTGGAGCGCGCCGTCGAGGGCGGCCGGGTCGACGCGCCAGGGCTCCGGCGACCACCCTCGCTCCAGGGTGCCGGTGAGGGTGCCGGTGAGGCCCTCTCGGGAGACCCCGTCGATCGACTGGATCACCTGGAACGCAGGCCCGTGGAAGAGCAGGTGACCGTCATAGACGGCCTCGCGGGTCCACGCTCCGAGCTTCGGGTTGGCCGAGCGCTCGGCCGGTCGCCGGGCGCCCTCGCTCACGTCCACGGTGGCGCTGAAGTGCAGCCCGTTGTCCCTGCCTCGCAGCTCGATCACCAGCTCGTCGGAGGCGCCCGCCTTCGCCGCCCCGAGGAGCGTGAAGCGGTGGCCGCCGCTCTCGTAGTGGTCCAGCTTGATGCCGCGCAGCACCTTCAGGTCGCGCAGCCGCATCGCCCCGGCGGCCGGGCGGAAGGCCCTCGCCGCGCGCGCCATCCACTCGATCGCCAGCGCCACCGGGAGCACCGGCTTGCCCGCGACCCGGTGGTCGGTGAGGTAGGGGTGAGATCCCTGGTCGAGCGCCACCTCGACGGACATCACGGTGGCGTTGGTCTTCGAGCCCAGCGGCCCTTCGCCCATGGCGCCACCCACGACGGTCTCGACCTCGCCCGGGGCCGCGGTGATCTCGTCGACGAAGCGCCTCGCGCCCTCCGCCAGCGGGATCAGCGCCACGCCCATCTGGTCGAAGCGCGCCTTGAGCGCGGGCGTCACCATCCCGCCCTCCCACGGTCCCCAGCCGATGGACTTCGCCACGAAGCCGGGGCCCCGGGCGCGTCGCTCGGCCGCCGCGACCTTGTTGAGCACCTCGTTGGCCATGGCGTAGTCGCACTGGCCGTTGTTGCCCGTGCGCGCCGCCACCGAGGAGAAGAGCACCACCCAGCGCAAGGGGTCGCCCGCGGTCGCCGAGAGCAGCGCCCGGAGCCCGGCCACCTTGGTGTCGAAGACCCGGTCGAACTGCTCCGGGGTCTTCTCCGCGATCAGCTTGTCGGCCAGCACCCCGGCCCCGTGCACCAGCGCCGTGATCGGTCCCCACGCCTGGCGCACCTCGTCGAGCGCCGAGCGCAGCGCCGCCGCGTCCTGCACGTCGACCGCCACGTAGCGCACCTCCGATCCCGCCGCGCGCACCGCGTCGAGCGTGGCGCGCACCTCCCGGTTGGCGAGCACCTTCGAGACCTGCACCCCCACCTCCGAGGGCGACACCGCGCGGCCCGACTTCTTCGCGTCGTCGAGCAGCGCCCGCTTCAGACCGGCGTCATCCGAGACGCCGCGGCAGGATGCAGGCTCGTCCTCCAGGCGAGAGCGCCCAAGCAGCACGATGCGGGCGTGGGAGCGCTTCGCGAGCTCGATGATCGAGGCCGCGGTCACCCCTCGACCTCCGCCCGACACCACCACCACCGACTTCGGGTCGACGGCCATCGCGGCGGGAGAGACCTCGCGGGCGACGCTGCGCAGCGAGCTGCGAGAGCCGTCGGCGTGCAGGCCCACCTCGCGGGTGGACCCTCCGGTGAAGAGCTCGGCGACGAGGGCCGAGGCGAGGGTCGCGGCGTCGCGGCCCGCGCGGTCGAGGTCGATGGCCTTCACGCTCGCCGTCGGCCACTCGACGGCGGCGGTGCGGGCGAGGGCCGAGACCCCGGCGGTCCAGGCGCGGGTGACGTCGCGGCCCGAGAGGCCGAAGTCGCCGCCGGTGTCCTGCACCGTCACGAAGAGGCCGCCCTTGGAGGCGAAGCGGGCGGCGACCGAGCGGGCGACCTGGAAGGCCTCGCGGTTGACCGCCACCGCCTCGTCGACGCTCGTCACGTCACGCAGGCCGAGGAAGATCACCCCGTCGGCGTCCGAGGGGACGGCCTCCGGGGAGACGACGGCGGCGCGAATACCGTGCCCGGTAAGCGCGCTGGCGAGGGCCGGGGCGACGCCGGAGCCGTCGTCGGTCACCACCAGCTTGGTCGCGGCGCTGAGGCCAGGGGTCACGAAGCCCGACGCGGCCGAGGGCTCCTCGACCAGCACGAAGCGCTGGACGCCGGAGGCCTTCGGGGCCGCCGTGACCGCGGGCTTCGCGGAGGGAGCGGTCGCTCCGCTGCGGCCTCGCATGTAGTCCACGATCTGTCCGAGGGTGCGAAGGGCCGCCATCTCCGAGGCGTTCACCTCGGGCAGCCCCGGGGCGCGCTCCCTCATCGCCGAGAGGATCTCGACGCGCTTGATGGAGTCGATGCCCAGGTCGGCCTCGAGCTCCATGGTGAGCGCGAGCATCTCCGAGGGGTAGCCGGTCTTCTCGGCGACGATGCTGAGCATCAGCGCCTCGAGGTCGACCGAGGCGGCCTTCGCCGGGGCGGGCGCCGCCTTCGCCTCTAATGGAGCGGCCTTGGGGGCCGCGGGCTGGCGCGACTCCATGTACTCCACGATCTGCCCGAGGGTGCGCAGGGCGGCCATCTCCGAGGCGTTCACCTCGGGCAGCCCCGGGGCGCGCTCCCTCATCGCCGAGAGGATCTCGACGCGCTTGATGGAGTCGATGCCCAGGTCGGCCTCGAGCTCCATCTGGACGCCCAGCATCTCCACCGGGTAGCCGGTCTTCTCGGCCACGATGCTGAGCATCAGCGCCTGGAGGTCGACCGAGGGAGCCGCGGCGGAGGGAGCCTTCGGGGCCGCGGGCTGGCGCGACTCCATGTACTCCACGATCTGCCCGAGGGTGCGCAGGGCGGCCATCTCCGAGGCGTTCACCTCGGGCAATCCCGGCGCGCGCTCGCGCATCGCCGAGAGGATCTCGACGCGCTTGATGGAGTCGATGCCCAGGTCGGCCTCGAGCTCCATCTGGACGCCAAGCATCTCCACCGGGTAGCCGGTCTTCTCAGCCACGATGCTGAGCATCAGCGCCTGGAGATCGACCGAGGGAGCCGCGGCCCTGGCGACCGGAGCCGCGACCGCCACGGGAGCGACGACCGGAGCCGGAGCGACGACCGCCACGGGAGCGGGAGCCGCGAACACCACCGGAGCCGGAGCGGCGACCGGGGCGACGTAGACCGGCGCCGGAGCGGGGACGGGAGCGGCGTAGGCGACGGGCGCCGCCGCGGCCGGGAGTTGTCCAATGGACATCGGTTGTCCAATGGACATCGGTTGTCCAATGGACATCGGCTGTCCGGTGAGCATCGAGCTCAATCCGGAGAACGAGCTCTCCACCGTTCGCAGGAAGGACTCATGCGAGTCGGCCATGGTCTTCAGGTAGGCCGCGTGGGCCTCCGAGGTCTGGCGCTGCGACTCCTGGTAGGCCTGCACCCAGGCGAGGTTCTCTCCCGCGCTCGCGGCCGGAGCGGCGGCGATGGGAGCCGCGGCCGACGGAGCGACCGCGGCCGACGGCACCTCGCGCACCACCACCACTTCCTTCACCACCTCCTTCACGACCTCCACGACCTCCTTCACCCTCGGGGGGTTGGGCTTCGGCAGCGCCGCGGCGCCTCCCTTCGGGGGGTAGGGCTTGCCGTAGTTGGAGCCGTTGAGCGACAGGGTCATCGCGGGCTTCTTCTTGGGGGCAGGCGTCGGGGCGTAGTCAGCCCAGAGGGCCGAGAGGTTCATGGGGACGCCCGCCACGGCCAGCCGGCCGAGGGCCTCCTGGAGGCTGGTCACGCCGTGCTTGCCCTTGCGGTCGAGCGGAACGCTCACGTGGGGACGGCTACCGAGGATGCGGTCGACAAGGTCGGTGAGCACCGCGCCGGGGCCGACCTCGATGAAGGTGCGGGCGCCGCGGGCCCACATGGCCTCGACCTGCTCGACGAAGCGCACCGGGCGGGCGATCTGCCCCGCGAGGCGATCGCGCATCCCCGACGCGTCCGTGGGGTAGGGCGCGGCCTCGGCGTTGGACCACACCACCGCCTCGGGAGCGCCGAACTCCACCCCCGCCAGGAACTCCCCGAACTTCGCCCCCGACGGCGCCACCAGGGCGCTGTGGAAGGCCGTCGACACCGGCAGCCGCTTGGCCGGCATGCCCTTGGAGGAGAGCATCGCCTCCACCCTCTCGATGGCCTCGGTGGCCCCGGAGAGCACCACCTGCTTCGGGTGGTTGTGGTTGGCCACCACCACCGAGTCGCCGAACTCAGCCAGCGCGGCCCTCACCTCGTCGATGGGGCGGCCCACGGCGGTCATCGCCCCCGGCGTGGCCGACGCGTCGCGCATCAGCTCGCCTCGTCGACGGGCCACGGCCACGAAGCTGGCCTCGTCGATCACCCCCGCGGCGCAGAGCGCGGTCACCTCGCCGAAGCTGTGGCCGCCCACGTCCTGGGCCTTCACCCCGACAGAGCGCAGCACCCGCAAGAGCGCGAGGCTCGCCACGCCGATGGAGGGTTGGGCCCACTCGGTGGCCGTGAGGCGCTTCGTCTGCGCCGCGCGCTCGTCGTCCGAGAACACCGGCCGGGGGAAGACCACGTCGCCCACGGTCGATCCGTCGAAGCGGGCGTTGGCGGCGGCGTCCCAGGCCGAGCGGGCGACGTCGACGCTCATCGCGAGGTCTCCGCCCATGCCCACGTACTGGCTCCCCTGCCCCGGGAACACGAAGGCCACTCCCCCCGCCTCAGCCCCCACCCCGTAGTGGATGCCGGTCGGGGTCGAGAGCGCCGCGTCGGGCTTCGCCGCGAGGTGCGCCTGCACCTGCTTGAGCTTCGCCGCGAGGTCGGCCGCGTCGCTCGCCACCACCGCGAGCCGCGCCCTCGCGCCCGCGACGAAGCCCTCCTGCGAGGCCCTCGCCACGGCGGTGAGCCCGGACTCCGCGGCGCGCTTCGCGGCGTCGTCGCACTTCGCCGAGAGCCCCTGCGCTGTCTCGTCGGAGAGCAGCACCAGCTCGGTGGGCTCGGTGCGGACTCGCCACGCCCTGGGCGCCGGGCCCGTGTACTCCTCCAGCGCCACGTGGAAATTGCTTCCGCCGAAGCCGAAGCTGGACACCGAGGCGCGGCGCGGGTGCGAGGCGTCGCGGATCCACGGCCTCGCCTGGGTGTTGAGGTAGAAGGGGCTCTTCTCGATGTTGAGCGCGGGGTTGGGCCGGTCGACCTTGATTGTGGGCGGCAGCACCTTGTGGTGCAGGGCCATCACGGCCTTGAAGAGGCCCGCCGCGCCGGCCGCGGACTTGGTGTGGCCGATCTGCGACTTCACCGATCCGAGGGCGCACCACTGGCGGTCGGTGCGGCCGCTCTCTCCGAAGGCGATCTCGAGCCCGGCGAACTCCGCGGCGTCGCCCGCCTTGGTGGCGGTGCCGTGGGCCTCGATCAGCTCCACGGTGTCGGCGCCGTAGCCGGCGTTCTCGTAGGTGCGGCGCAGGGCGCGGGCCTGCCCCTCGGGCAGCGGCGCGTACACGCTCTTGCTGCGGCCGTCGGAGGCCGAGCCGAGGCCCCGGATGACGCCGTAGACCCGGTCGCCCGCGCGCTCGGCGTCGTCGAGGCGCTTGAGGGCCAGCATGGCCATCCCTTCGCCCAGCAGCGTGCCGTCGGCGGCGTCGGAGAAGGGCCGGCAGTCGCCCGACTTCGAGAGCGCGGGCGTCTTGCTGAAGCACATGTACATGAAGATGTCGTTCATGGTGTCGACGCCGCCGGCGATCACCAGGTCGGACTGGCCGATCGCGAGCTCGTTGATGGCCATGGAGAGCGCCGAGAGGGTGCTGGCGCAGGCCGCGTCGGTGACGCAGTTGGTGCCGCGAAGGTCGAAGCGGTTGGCGATGCGCCCTGCCACCACGTTGCCGAGCAGCCCGGGGAAGGACGACTCCTGCCAGGGGACGAAGCCGCCGGCGATGCGCTCGCAGATGACGACGGCTTCCTCTTCGGGGATGCCGGAGTCGCGGAGGGCCTTGAGCCAGATGGGCCGCTGGAGGCGGCTGACCATGGTGCCGAGAAGTTCCTGCCCCGAGGTGACGCCGAGGATGACCGAGGCGCGCTCGCGGTCCATCTTGGCGAACTGGCCCTGGGTGGCGTCGTCGAGCACTCGCTGCGCGACGATGAGCGCGAGCAGCTGCGCGGTGTCCGTGGCGGGCAGGATGGACGGCGGAATGCCGAACTCCATCGGGTCGAAGGCCACGTCGGGGAGGAAGGCCCCGCGCTTGGAGTAGGTCTTGTCGGGCGCCGAGGGGTCGGGGTCGTAGTAGTCCTCGATGAGCCAGTGCGACGGGGGCACGTCGGTGACGAGGTCGCGCCCCAGGAGGATGTCGCGCCAGAAGCCCTGCGCGTCGGTCGAACCCGGGAAGAGGGCGCTCACGCCCACGATGGCAATGGGAACCTGCGTCATCTCAAGACCTCGTCGTAACGGGTGGGGAAGGCTTTCGAGTCGAAGAGCGGGCCATGTCAGCCCAGGAGGCGCGGACGGAAATCAAAGGCGTCCGGCGGGACCGCGACGCCGTACGAGCGGAGCTGCTGGGCGCGGGTGACCACCGCGGCGCCCTCCAGCAGGTTGAGCCCGATCTGCACCACCGTGCGGTTGCCGGGCTCGGCCAGGAAGGTGCCTCGGGTCCAGGCGTTGAAGGCCCCCATCGCGGGCCCGCACCAGACCTGGTAGTCGGCGCGGCGCGAGGGCTCGCCGTCGATGGCCCACTTGCTGGCCTTGCCCAGGTACCAGCGGAAGACCAGGGCCATCTTGCGCCTCGGGTCGGCCTCGCAGCGGGTCACCTCCGAGGGGTCGCGCTTCTGCCAGAAGGTCCTGGTGTCGGCCCAGACCTCGTCGAAGGTGGCGTGAAGCACGTCGCCCTCCAGCCTCGCTCGCTCCTCCGCGGGGATGGCCGAGAGCGACGGGTACTTCACATAGGCGTCGTAGAGCTTCGCCGCGCGCACGCCGAACATGGTCCCGCGCTTGAGCACCTGGACCTTCACGCCGAGCTCGAACATGTCCGCCGCGGGGGCCATGATCACGTCCGCGAGGTCGGCCTGGGCCAGCATCGCCCGCCCCGGCTCGGAGAGCCCTGACTCCACCGCCGCCTGGTTCACCGAGCCGGTGAGCACATAGGCCGCGCCCATCGCATAGGCAGCCGCGACGGCCCCGGGGGTGCCGAGGCCGCCCGCCGCGCCGACGCGAATCGGCCGGGTGTACCCGTGCTTCGCGCTCATCTCGTCGCGCAGCGAGAGGATGGTCGGCAGCAGCGCCGTCAGCGCCTGGTTGTCGGTGTGCCCGCCGGAGTCGGCCTCGACGGTGATGTCTTCGGCCACCGGGACCTTCGCCGCCAGCTCGGCCTCGGCGGGGGTGAGCAGCCCCCGGTCGACCAGGGCGCGGAGCATCTCCGCGGGCGCCGGGGCCATGAAGCGGCGGGCCACCTCGGAGCGGGAGATCTTGGCGAAGACGTGGTGCTTGCGGGCGATGCGCCCGGAGGCGTCGAGAGAGAGCCCGCTCGCGGCGTAGCGCACCACCGCCGGGGTGAGGGCCATGAAGGCCGAGGCCGAGACCCGGGCCACGCCGCGGCGGATGAGCAGGTCGGCCACGCGCTCTTCGAGCTCGGGCTCGTTGGGGGAGTGGATGAGGTTGACCCCCCAGGGGAGCGCGTCGCCGAGGGTCGAGGAGAGCTCGTCGAGGGCCCTCTCCACGCGCTCGAAGCCGAGGCCCGCGGCGCCGAAGAAGCCCAGCATCCCGGCGCGCGCGGCGGCGATGACCATGCGCGTCGTGGCGATGCCGTTGGCCATCTCGCCCACCACGTAGGCGAAGCGCACCCGGTGGACCTCGCAGAACGACCGGTCGCCAAGCCACTCGGGGTAGAGCGCCGGGAGCGTGGCCAGGAGCGGCAGCGCCCCCGCGACGGGGCGCGAGGCGGGGACCATCTCGCCCCCGAGCGCGACGCCCACCCGACCGGCCGCGCCGTCTCGGACGACGTGAGCGACCTGTCGCACCGCGGCCACGACGCCGTGAAGGTCGCGCGCCCCGAAGGCGGGAGCCGCAGACCCGGGGACCCAGAGTGCAACAGGAGCGAGATCGACGGTAGAGGTGGCCACTGGACGGCGCGCTTCCTACACCGGATCGCAGCGGCTTTGGAGGGCCAAAGCGAGAAAACCCGACCAGCCCCCCAATGTTTTCAGCCCCCGGCGCGGGCCTCCATCCGCAGCCGCGCTGAAGGCCCGGGGCTGGTGTGGCGTTATGGCAAGGTGCGCCGAAATGTCTCGTGCGGACTCCGCCCTCTGGCGAGGCAACAAAGCCTGCTCCCTCGGATGTGGGCGCGCTGGCATGTCGGGTGCTGGGCTTCGTCCATCGTTTGTGTCTTCCCCGAAGGTTCCCCTCCCAGCGACTGGACACGCACCCGTCATGCAACCGTCGGTAACTGACATCGATCGGCGCTCGTCGCCCTCCCAGACCGAGATCGATCCTCGACAGGTGGGCGAAGGGAGCGGGCGCTACGCCGACCTCACGGGCGTTCGCGTGCTGGTGGTCGACGACGAGGCCGACGCGCGCGAGCTCTTCGCGATGGTGCTCGAGAGCTGCGGGGCGGTGGTGTCCACGGCGGGCCGGGCGTCGGAGGCGTACTCCATGATCCAGCGCGACCCTCCCCAGGTGCTGGTCTCCGACATCGGGATGCCCGAGGAGGACGGCTTCAGCCTGATGCGCCGGGTGAGGGCGCTCTCGCCCTCCGAGGGGGGCGCCATCCCCGCCGTCGCGGTGACAGCCTTCACCGGCCGAGAGCACCGCGCCCGAGCCCTGGACGCGGGCTTCAACCTCCACGTGGGCAAGCCCTTCGAGCCGCAGCAGCTCGTGGCCATCGTGCGGCGCCTCGTGAGCTGACGCCCGCGACGCGGAGGCCTCGACCGCGGCCTGGAGACCTCACCAAAGGCCTTGAAATCAAGAGTTTTTGAGCAATCAAGGCGCGACACGAGCTCGGCATTGGTGATGTAGTCACGGGGCGAAGCGATGAACCGCCGTCTCATGCACCCCGATGCAGACGTCGCCGAGAGGGACCCTCTGGTGCGCCGCGAGGTGATCGTGGTGCCCGGCGGGGTGCTCACGGTCACGGTCTTCCGCTTCGACCGCCGCGCCCGGGCGGGCTCGCCCTCCCGGCCGGTCGAGCCAGCGCCTCCGCTCTGGCAGCGGCTGATGCGAAGGCTCGCCGGATCGATGACCGGGAGCACCGGCGGGGATGACCGCGTCCGTTGATTAGTTGTCTCTGTATATGACCCTGGGCCAAAATGCCGCGGATGATGAGCAGCCCCCCTCCCCCTGACGGCGAGAAGGCGCTTTCGCCCGAGGAAGAGCGGCTGAGCGACGGGCCCCCGCAGGCGCTCGAAGGGCTGCACATCCTGGTGGTCGACGACGAGGTCGACGCGCGCGACCTCTTCGCGATGGTGCTGCGCTACACCCGGGCCCACGTCTCGGTGGCGGGCAACGTCGACGAGGCGCTGAGGGTCTTCGTGGCCGATCGCCCCGACCTCCTGGTGTCCGACATCGGGATGCCCGGCGAGGACGGCTACAGCCTCATCCGGAGGGTGCGGCTGCTGAGCGCCGAGGCCGGAGGGGCCGTCCCAGCCCTTGCCCTCACGGCCTTCACGGGCCCGGAGCACCGGGCGAGGGCGCTCGAGGCGGGGTTCACCGAGCACCTGCCCAAGCCGGTCGACCCTGACCGGCTCATCGAGGTCGTCACCAGGCTCGCGCTCGCTCGCTGAGATTCCCCGGTCACGCGGGCCGCCTCCCCCACGTTGGGAACACATGGACGCCGCGTGGTGTCCTACCACCCCCACACGATGAACTGGAGAGACACCGTCCGCGCCGCCTCCGCACCACGCAGCCCGCGGGAGTACCGGGCGGCGTGGCAGTCGATCTACGACGCCTGCGGTGGGAGCGTGCGGCTGCTCGCCAGGATGATGGTCGGCCCGCGGCGGGGCTACGACGTCCACGACATCGAGCAGGAGGTGTTCTTGCGGGCGAGCCAGAGCATCGGCTCGCTGGAGCTGGAGGAAGGCCGGGAGCTCCCCTGCCTGAAATCGTGGATGCACCGGATCACACGCAACCATGTGATCGACCGCATCCGCGCCTCGAAGGCGAGGCACGAGGTCGACGCCCCGTGGGGCCCGAGCTCGCTCGACGACGTCGAGGTGTCGAGCGACCACGAGTCGATCCACGTCGAGTCGATCCAGCGGACGCTCTCCGACCCCGACGCGATGATCTACCTCCGGCAGCTCCTCGACGCGCTGCCCGACGAAGACCGGCTGCTGCTCTTCCATAGCTGCATCGACAAGCTTGAGTTCGAGGAGCTGGCGGAGCTGATCCAGACCGAGTGCGGCACCGCCTGCACGGCCCCCGGCCTTCGCAAGCGGCTCCAGCGGCTGCTCCCCTCCCTGGTCGCCTTCGCCGAGATGGGCAGGGCGGCGATCCGGAGATCATCCACGGTGCCCCGTGACCATGAGGTCGACCATGAATCGTCGTGACAACGATCGCCAGATGGAGGTCGCCGCGCAGCTCCTCCAGGCGCTCTACGCAGGCGACGAGCGCCCGGGCCAGCGCGCCTCGGTGCTCGACCGCATCACCGCCGCGAAGCCCGCCGACCCCCCGAGGCTGGCCGGCCGCGCCCTGGAGTCCGCCTATGGGACCGCCCCCTCCGAGGCCCGTCGCTCCGCGGTGCTCGACGCCATCACCCGCTCGCGACACGGCGGCCATGGCCCCGTTCGGGAGGGGCTGCTGGCGCTCGCCTCGACCCTCGTCGCGGCGTGGATCGTCGGCGCCGTGGTCCTCGGAGTGCGCCACGAGGGAGTGCAGGGCCGGGGGTCCGACGGGCTTACCGCCGAGGCGCACCGGATGATCGCCGCGGGCGCGCACCGACCGGAGCCCCCTCGCGAGGTGCCAGCGCCGAGGCCGCCGGCGCCCGAGCTGGTGCAGCCCTCGGCCCCGCAGGTGACGGCGCACCCGGCGATCGCGGCGATGCAGCGGGGGTGTGACCAGGGCAGCGTCGTGAGCTGCCGCCGCCTCGGCACGCTCTACCAGCGGGGCCGCGGTGTGGCGGTCAACCACGCGCGGGCCTTCGAGCTCTACGACCGGGCCTGCCGGGCGGGCGACGCGAGGGGCTGCACCCTGCGCGACGCGGCCGACCGCACCCTCAACGACGTCGACCGCGACGACCGCGCGGACGCCGAGTATTTCAGCACCCTCGGGCTGTGACTCGACTACGGGTGGGTGAGAATCCGCCAGGTGCGGCGCAGGTCGAGCGCGATGGTCGCCATCACGACGCCGAACACCACGGCGTAGGCGCCGAGCAGGATGGACAGCGTCCGCACGCTCGCTCCTGACGCGATGAAGGGGGCGACGCCGACCACGATGGAGGCGAGGCCCCCGACGCGGTAGGCGCCAGGGGCGTCGAGCTCAGGGCTCAGCGCATACGAGGCCGCGATCTGGAAGGCGCCCGCGATCAGGAAGCGGACCCCCACGAGCAGCACCAGGGTGGGGAGCGTGAGCCCCGGCCAGAAGAGGGTGGCCGCGCCGACGCAGAGGCCGACGACGCCGTCGACGACCAGGAGCCATCGGTGCGGAGTCCTCCCTCGCCTCGCGGCGGCCACGAGCGTGATGACGCCGTCCGAGAGGGCGTAGGCGCCGAAGAGGAAGGTGAGCAGGGAGAGCGTGACGCGAGGCATCGCCAGCGCGGCGACGCCGAAGGCCACGCTCGCCAGGGCGCGCAGCAGCACGAAGGACCATCTCGGACTCAAGAAGGTTTGCATGGGCTCCCTATGACCTTTCAGCAGGTGCGAGGGAGCAGCCATCGTGCCGGTCGCGAGGGGCCGGCTGGCCGAAGGGGCGCTAGTAGGTCGCGGCGCGGGAGATGCCCCAGAGGACGAAACCGAGCACCGCGAGGCCCAGCACGGAGAGCACCGTGGCGAGGGCGCCGATGGTGACCGTCGTGTCGGCGGCGCTGCGAGCCTCGCCGAGCGCGCGGAGCTGCGTGCGGAGGCGCACCCCCTGCCACCACGCGAGAGGCCCGAGGAAGAGCGAGAGGCCCATGAACAGGCTGACCCCGGCGGCGATGCTCCACAGTTTCGCCTGGTTGGACAGGCGCTCGGACTCGGTGGGCGAGACGGAGGGTGAATTCATGCCGCAGGCTTTACCCCCAAAGGTATGCGCGGGTCACCCCCCTCCCCCTCCCCTGGAGCCCGTCGGAGCGCTCGGGGCGAGCGCAGCATCGCTGCCACGGTGGGGCGCCGGGGCGTGGCCGTGGGCTCCTTCCCCTCCGCGTCGATTCGGGCCCTGGGCGCTGGCGATCGGAGGGGTCGCTCCGTCGCGGCCCGCCCGATGCTTCGTGACGCCCTCCTGGAGGCCAATCATGAACCGTAATCTCCAGGACATCATGACCCGAACCGTGCAGGCGGTGCGTCACGACACGACGCTCCGCGAGGTCGCATCGATGATGCGCGACGCCGAGATCGGCGACGTGCTGGTCAACGACGACAAGGGCGCCCTGCTGGGCATCGTCACCGACCGCGACCTGGTGATCCGCGGCCTCGCCGAGGGCTACGACCCGGACGAGACCACGGTGGGGGAGGTCTGCACCCGCTCGCCGGTGCAGCTCGGGCCCGACGCGAGCATCGACGAGGCCGCCCAGGTGATGCGCGACCGGGCGATCCGCCGCATCCCCGTGGTGCGCGACGGCGCCGCCGTGGGCATCGTCTCCATCGGCGACCTCGCCCGGGAGAAGGACCCCAACTCCGCCCTCGCGGAGATCAGCGCGGCGCCTGCCAACAACTGAGCGGGCGATGCTCGGCAGGGGCCCTTGCGACCGGGGCGAGGCCACCCGATGCAGGGGATGGCTCGAAGCCCGTCCATCCATCCATCCATCCGAGGTCCCCAATGACCACCCCCCAGATCAGGAAGGCGCCCGAACTACGCAAGGCGCTCGAGAAGCTGCCGAAGCCCAATGGCGCTCCGGAGATCCAGGTGAGCGTCGAGATCCTCCCGGACGATCGGCCGTCCATGCCCTCTGGAGAGCGGACGGGAGGGCAGGGCGCCTCGGCGACCGTGGCCTTCCACAGGGGCGTGCTCTCCACCCCCGAAGGCTCGCAGCCGGTCTGGGTCTACGAGGGTCCGCTGGCGCTGGCGCGAGACGCCACCCCCGCCGACCACGACCCCGCCCGCGTCGCGGCCTGGCTGCGGGAGCAGCTCGGCCCCCGGTGCATCGCCATCGACGTGGGCGACGTCGAGGAGCACGAGGTCATGGTGCGCATCGCGGCCGCCATCAGCGGCGGCGGCGACCCTCGACCTCACTGAGAGCCCTCACCCGCCCGACGGCGCCCTCGGCGTCGGCGCCATCTCCGCCCGCACCCGCATCCCCTCGGTGAGCCGGTCGCTCGGCGTCACCACCACCTGCTCGCCCTCGCCGAGGCCCGTGGCCACCGCCACCCGGTCGCCCAGGTCGGCGTCGATCTGCACCGCGCGCCAGCGGATCGCTCCCCCCTCGACCACCGCCATGCGAGTCCCGGAGGCGTTCACCACCAGCGCCGTCGAGGGCACGTAGAGCGGCGCCGACGCCCGCTCCAGCTGAAGCGTGAGCTGAGCGTACATCCCCGCCAGCAGGGCGCGGTCGGGGTTGGGCACCCGCACCTCCGTCAGCAGCGTGCGGGTCGCCGCGTCCAGGGCGCCCGCGGTGCGCGCGATGCTCCCCCGGAAGGCCCTCCCCGGGAACTCCCTCAGCCTCACCGTCGCCGCGTCGCCCACCCTCACCCCCGGCGCGTAGGCCTGAGGCACGCTCACCATCACCCGCACCACGTCCGTCTTCGACACCCGGAACATCGCCGGCCCCGCGGTCGACCCCGCCGTCACCAGCTGCCCGACCTCCACCCCGCGCGCGGTGATCGTCCCGTCGAAGGGAGCGCGCACCGTCGCGAAGCTCACCTGCTCCTGCAGGCGTCGCACGTTGGCCTCGGCGCTGGCCAGCGCGGCCTCCGCGGCGGAGACGTTGGCCACGCTCACGTCCGACTGCGCCCGGCGGGCGTCGGCCTCCTGCCGAGACACGAAGCCGCTCTCGACCAGCGTGGCGTAGCGGGCGGCCTCGGCGCGGGCGAGCTCGCGCTGCGTGCGGGCCTGCTGGAGCGCCGCCCGGGCCTGGGCCACCGAGGACTGCGCCTGGCGAAGCGCCTGGCCGACCTCGGGGTCGTCGATGACCGCGAGCACCTGCCCCGCCGTGACCGGGTCGCCCAGGTCGACCCGAAGCGCCCTCACATACCCGCTGGCCCTCGGGTAGATCTGCGTCTCCTGCACCGCCAGGATCGACCCCGGCAGCGTCACCCCCCCGGAGCCCGCCGGGGCGCGCGAGGGCCGGGCCACCAGCACCCTCGCCACGCGCCCGGTCGCCCTCTCGTGGTCGCCCCTCGCCGTCGCTCTCGCCCTCACCCTGGGGAAGGCCCCGGTGGCGACCAGCGCGCCGAAGCCCAGCAGCGCGACCAGCGCGGTGAGCGCCAGCGCCCTGCCGGAGGGTCGGTGCGGGGCGGGGTCGAAGCTCTCGTCCCCGGCGTGGGAAGGCTCGTTGGGGTTCATGGTCTTCAGGTCTCCAGCTCCTCGATCGGGGCCTTCGGAGGAGAGCGGCGCAGCACGCTGTACAGCACCGGAACAAAGAACAGCGTGGCCACCGTCGCCAGGCAGAGTCCACCGATGACGGCACGGCCCAGCGGGGCGTTCTGCTCCCCTCCCTCGCCCATCCCCAGCGACATCGGGAGCATCCCCAGCACCATGGCCAGCGCGGTCATCAGCACCGGGCGCAGCCGGGTGATGCCCGCGAGCCAGGCCGCCCTCCTGGCGTCGGCCCCCTCCGCGCGCTGGTCGTTGGCGAAGGTCACCATCAGGATGCTGTTGGAGGTGGCCACCCCGATGCTCATGATCGCCCCCATCAGCGCGGGGACGGAGAGCGTGGTGTGCGTCGCGAAGAGCATCCAGCAGATGCCGGCGAGCGCCCCGGGCAGCGCCCCGAGGATGATCACCGGGTCGAGCCACGACTGGAAGTTCACCACCAGCAGCAGGTAGACGAGGGCGATGGCGAAGACGATCCCGTAGGCGAGGCCGCGGAAGCTCGACGCCATGCTCTCGACCTGGCCCCGCACCGTGATGGTGGTGCCCCTCGGCAGGTGGCGGCGCTCCCTGGCGAGGATGCGCTCGACCGCGTCGGCGACCGATCCGAGGTCGGTGCCCTGCACGCTGGCGAGCACGTCGTAGGTGGGGGCGACGTTGTAGTGGGTGATGTTCACCGGCTGCGCGCCCCGCTCGACGGTGGCCAGGTTGCCGAGGGTCTGCGTCGCGCCTCCGCCGGGGCCCAGCACGGGGGTGTTGCGCAGGGCGTCGAGCGAGTCGACCCGGTACTGCGGCGTCTGGACGGCCACCTGGTACTGCACCCCCCGCCGGGGATCGAGCCAGAAGCTCGGGGCGACCGCGCTGTTGGAGCTGAGCGAGACCAGCACGCTGTTGGCCACGTCGCGCTCGGTGAGCCCCTGCTGGCTGGCCCTCACCCGGTCGACGTCGAGCCTCAGCGAGGGGGCGCCGAGCACCTGCTGGAGGTGCACGTCCACGGCGCCGGGCACCCTGGCGAGCTGGTCTCGGAGGCGCTGCGCCACGCGGAGGTTCTCCGCCCGGTTGGAGGGCGGGCCGGAGACCTGGATGTCGATGGGCGCGGAGAGCCCGAAGTTGAGCACCTGGGTGGTGATGTCCGGCGCCAGGAAGAAGATCTCGAAGGCGGGGAAGCGCTCGGCGAAGCGCTCTCGCAGGGTCTTCACATAGCCCGCGGTGGGGCCGTGGCGGTGAGGGTCGAGGGCCACCATGATCTCGCCGTCGGCGGCGGAGATCATCGACGGGTCGCCGAGCGCGAGGTTGATGCCGCTGTTGGGCACGCCGATGTTGTCGAGCAGCGTGACGATCTCCTCCCTCGGGATCACCCGGCGGATCTCCTCCTCCACCAGCGAGAACTGCCGCGCGGTCTCCTCCAGGCGCATCCCCGGCGGGCAGCGCACGTGCATCCTGATCTGGCCGGCGTCGACCGCTGGGAAGAAGTCCCGGCCCAGGTGGGGATAGAGCCCCAGCGCGCTGGCGAGGACGAAGGCCCCGAAGCCCAGGGAGACCAGGGCGCGGTGGTCGAGGGCCACGTCGAGGTAGCCCCCGTAGGCGCGGCGGAGTCGCTCGAAGAGTCGGTTGAAGCGCTGGTGGGCGCGCCAGATGAAGTCCTCCCGTACGGGCGACGGGTCGCCGGTGTAGCGGTGCAGCTCGGCCCCGAGGAGGTGCTGCATCATGGTGGGCACCAGCGTTCGGGAGAGCAGGTAGGAGGTCATCATCGCGAAGGCCACGGCCATGGCCAGCGGGGTGAAGAGCGAGCGCGCCGCGCCGGTGATGAACACCACCGGCACGAAGACGATGCAGATGGAGAGCGTGGCCACGAAGGCGGGCGTGGCGATCTGCTGGGCGCCGTCGAGGATGGCGCGCACCAGGGGTTTGCGCATCGCGATGTTGCGGTGGACGTTCTCGATCTCGACGGTGGCGTCGTCGACCAGGATGCCGACCGCGAGCGAGAGCCCGCCCAGGGTCATGAGGTTGAGCGTCTGGCCGAGCGCCGCCAGCACGATCACCGAGGCCAGGATCGACAGCGGGATGCTCACCAGCACGATGAGGGTGCTGCGCCAGCTCCCCAGGAAGAGCAGGATCATCACGGCCGTGAGCGCGGCGGCGGTGATGCCCTCCTTCACGACGCCGTCGACGGCCGCGCGCACGAAGATCGACTGATCGAAGAGCAGGTCGAGGTGGTACTCCGGCGGCAGCGTGGGCAGCACCTGCGGCAGCGCCCCGCGGATGCGCCGCACGATGTCGAGCGTCGAGGCGCCGCCGGACTTGAGCACGCTCAGCAGCACGCCGTTGCGGCCGTTGTTGCGCACCATGTTGGTCTGCGGCGCGAAGCCGTCGCGCACCTGGGCGACGTCGCCGATGGTGACCGTGGCGCCTCGCACCGTGGCGATGGGGATGCCCGAGATCTCGCGCAGGGTCTCCGGGCTGCTGTTGAGCCGCACGCCCAGCTCCTGCGCGCCGAGCTTCACGGTGCCGGAGGGGAGCACCAGGTTCTGGAGGCTGATGGCGCTGGCGACGTCGTTGGGCGCGAGGCCGAGGGCGTGAAGCCGCGCCAGGTCGATGTCGACCATGATCTGCCGCATCTTCCCCCCGTAGGGGAAGGGCATCTGCGCGCCCTGCACCGTGGCGAGGCCCGTGCGAAGGCCCGTGTTGGTGAGGTCGAAGAGCGCCTGCTCGGGGAGCGTGTCGGAGCCCACCGCGCCCTGCACGATGGGCACGTTGGAGGCGCTGTACTGCATGATCAGCGGCGGGGTCATGCCGGGCGGAAACTGCCGCACCACGGTCTGAGAGATGGCGGTGATCTGCGCCGTCGCGGCCTCGATGCGCGTGCCCGGGTGGAAGAAGACCTTGACGATGCCGTAGCCCGCGAGGGTCTGGCTCTCGATGTGCTCGACGCCGCTCACGGTGGTGGTGATGGCGCGCTCGTAGTTGGTGGTGACCCGGCGCTCCATCTCCTCGGCCGGCAGTCCCCCGTACTGCCAGACCACCGCGACCACGGGGATGTCGATCTCCGGGAAGATGTCCGTCGGCATCCTGGTGATGGCGAAGACCCCACCGAGCACGAGGAGCATCGCCATCACCACGAAGGTGTACGGGCGGCGGAGCGCGAGGTGTACGATCCACATGGTCTGCTGCTCGGGCTCCTTCGGGAAGTCGGCGGGTATAGCAGCGTGTCCAGCCCGGAGGGAGCGTCCCCGACGCCGCGGCATCGACCGGGCGACGCGGGCGCGGCGGTCGTGCTAGGCGCTGGTCGCGTGTGGTCGACCGTCCTCCCGTGGGCTTCGTACTTCGCGAGCGGCGTCGCCGCCGGCATGGTCAACTCCGTCGCGGGCGGCGGCAGCATGCTCACCTTCCCCACGCTGCTGGCCTTCGGGATGCCCCCGATCACCGCCAACGCGACCAACACGGTGGCGCTCATCCCTGGCTCGGCGAGCGCCTTCTGGGGCTACCGAGACGTGCTCGCCGGGTCGCGCTCGCTGGTGCTGGCGATGGCGCTCCCCAGCGCGGCCGGCGGGGTGCTCGGCGCCTGGCTGGCGCTGCGCACCGGGGACGCCCGCTTCACGGCGCTGATCCCGTGGCTGCTGCTCGGCGCCACGGGGCTCTTCGCCCTGCAGGAGCCGGTCGCCAGGAGGCTGAGGCTGACCGACGACGGGGTGCGAAGCCCGGCGTCGTGGGCGGGGCTGATGGTGTTCCAGCTTGTGGTGGCGACCTACGGGGGCTTCTTCGGCGCGGGCATCGGCATCCTGATGCTGGCGGCGCTGGGGATGATGGGCGTGAGGGACATCCACCGCGCCAACGGGCTCAAGAACCTCGCCGCAGTGTGCATCAACGGCGTCGCCGCGGTGACCTTCGTCGCGGGAGGCCGCGTCGCCTGGGCCGAGGCCGCCGTGATGGCCGCCGGGGCCGTGCTGGGCGGGGCGCTCGGCGCAGGGACGGCCCGGAGGGTGGGGCCTCGCGTGGTGCGACGGGCGGTGATGACCGTGGGCGTGGCGCTGGCTGCGGCGATGTTCTGGCGCCGCCTGAGGGGGTGACGGTCGGGCGCGGGAGGGTTGCGTAGACGCAACGGATGGTTGCCCGTCGCGGCGCCCTGAAGGACTATCGCTTCTACACCTCTCGCTCAGGCCTCCTGGCCTGGGGTACGGCGTGCGGCCTCTTCATCGGCGTGCAGCGCCTGACCCCAGGCAACATCAGGTGGTCACCTTCGCGAGA
>Ga0207969_100224_pt1 | contig 32106 bp, 31 predicted proteins | sample LakWasMet25_LOW6_2_FD_183869 | JGI IMG/M metagenome (GOLD analysis project Ga0207969, IMG submission 183869) | Freshwater sediment methanotrophic microbial communities from Lake Washington under simulated oxygen tension - Sediment Metagenome... | ecosystem: Environmental > Aquatic > Freshwater >... | reverse complement strand
CATCAGCCGCGCCATCAGGGCAAAGAAGCCGAGCGCGACGAGGAAGCCGCCCAGCACGATCAGTCCCAGGCGCAATTCCCCCGCCATCCACAGCATCAGCGCGGCCAGCACCAGCGCGCCCAGCAGATAGGCGCCGACCGACGCGGGTTCCGCGCCGCTCCACTCGCGGCGCAGCACGCGTATCGTAGGCACGCGCTTCAGACGCAGCAGCGGCGGCAAGGCGAAGCCGACGACCAGCGTCAGCCCCACCAGCAGCCCATGCAGCCAGGGCAAGAGCGAAGGTGCGGGCAGCCGGGTCACCAGCAGGCCGGCGAGCAAAGCCTGCAGCGCGGCCTGCACCGCAAAGCCCGCTGCGCATCCCGCCAGCGTCGCGGCAAGGCCGAACAGCATGAATTCGCCGCCGTGAATCAGCAGCAGTTGCGGACCCGAGGCGCCCATGCAGCGCATCACCGCGCAGCCGTCGAGGTGCCGCCGCATGTAGCGTTCGGCCGCCAGCGCCACGGCCACCGCGGCAAGAATCACGGCCAGCAGCGCGGCCAGGCGCAGGAAGCGTTGCGCCCGTTCGGTCACGTTGCGAATCTCGGGCCGTGCATTGTCGAGGCTCTCGATCTTCTCCCCGCGTCCGAGCTGCGACTTCGCCCACGCTTCATAGGCTTTCACTGCAGCCGTTTCTCCGGCCAGGTGCAGGCGATAGCTGACCCGGCTGCCGTCCTGGATCAGGCCGGTCGCCGGCAGGTCGGCCAGATTGATCATCAGGCGCGGCGCCAGCGCGAACACGTTCATGCCGCGATCCGGTTCCAGCGTCAGCACCGGGCCGCTCTGCACCGCAATCTTCCCGAGCGCCAGCGAGGTGCCCGGCGCGAGGCTCAGGGTGGTCGCCAGGCGTTCGTCGGGCCAGGCTTCGCCGGGCTTCGGCACACGCGCATTGGCGCCGCTCATCTCGACGTCGGGCGCGTTGAGCACCGGTGCCGTGCGCAAGGCGCCGCGCAAGGGGTAGTCCGCGGACACGGCCTTGATTTCGGCGAGCATGGTGGCATCGCCCAGGCTCACCATGCTCGGGAAGGTGGCGCTCTCGGCCTGGCGCAGTCCGCGCGCGGCGGCTTCGCGACGGAAGACGTCGGTCCAGGGATGGTCGGCGGTCAGCAGCAGGTCGCCGCCGAGCAACTGGTGCGATTCGAGCTTCAGCGCCTGCTCGACGCGGTCGGTCAGAAAGCCGACGCTGGTCAGCGCGGCGACCGCCAGCAGCAGGGCGATGCCCAGCACCGTCAGCTCGCCGGCGCGCCAGTCGCGGGCGAGCATGCGCAAGGCCAATTTCATATGCCCACCCCCCGTTCCACGGCCGGCTTTGCATAGCCGGCCGGCTGCAGCGGTGCAAAGCATTGCTTTGCGAAACCCCGCTTACGCCCCCCGCCCCGAGGGCAGGGGTGACGTCTGTTCAACCGGGCACTGCCCGGTTTCCATGCATTTGGCTGGCGCCGGCTTGGGGCGGCCCTGCGCGCGGCGCTCATCACCACGCCCGCATCTGCTCGATGGCCTGCTCGACGCGGTCGAGCGCGATGACCTCGATGCCCTTGATCGCCTGCCGCGGGGCATTCGCCTTGGGCACGATGGCATGGGTGAAGCCCAGCTTCGCGGCTTCCTTGAGGCGTTCCTGGCCGCGCGGTGCGGGGCGGATCTCGCCGGCGAGGCCGACTTCGCCGAACACCACCAGCTTGCCCGGCAGCGGCTTGTTGCGCAGCGAGGAAACGATCGCCAGCAGCACCGCCAGATCGGCCGCCGGCTCGGCGATCTTGACGCCGCCGACGGCATTGACGAACACGTCCTGGTCGCCGCAGACGATCCCGGCATGACGATGCAATACCGCCAGCAGCATCGCCAGGCGATTCTGTTCGAGCCCGACCGTAAGCCGGCGCGGAGTCGGCGCCTGCGAGGCATCGACCAGCGCCTGGATTTCCACCAGCAGGGGCCGGGTGCCTTCCTGGGTGCACAGCACGCACGAGCCTGCGACGTCGAGCGAATGCTGCGAGAGGAACAGCGCCGATGGATTGGCGACGCCGCGCAGACCCTTGTCGGTCATGGCAAAGACGCCGAGTTCATTGACGGCGCCGAAGCGGTTCTTCACCGCCCGCACCAGGCGGAAGCTCGAATGCGTGTCGCCCTCGAAATAGAGTACGGTGTCCACCATGTGCTCCAGCACGCGCGGCCCCGCCAGGCTGCCTTCCTTGGTCACATGGCCGACGAGGATCACGCAGGTGCCGCTTTGCTTGGCGAAGCGCGTCAGCTGCGCCGCGCATTCGCGCACCTGGGCCACCGAGCCGGGCGCCGACTGCATGGCGTCGGACCAGACGGTCTGGATCGAGTCGATCACCGCCACCGCAGGACGCAGCTTGACCAGCGTGGCGAGGATCTTCTCGAGGTTGATTTCGGCCAGCAACTGCATGCCGCCGACATCGAGCTGCAGGCGCCGCGCGCGCAGCGCGACCTGTTCCCCTGATTCCTCGCCGGAGACATAGAGCACGTTTTCGCCGGCCTGGGCCAGCCGCGCCAGGGCTTGCAGCAGCAGCGTCGACTTGCCGATGCCCGGATCGCCGCCGATCAGCACCACGCCGCCGGCCACCAGCCCGCCGCCCAGCACGCGGTCGAATTCCTCGACGCCGGTGGGCTGGCGCGGTTCCTCGCGCGGCCGGATCTCGGCCAGCACCTGCAATCCGCTGGCGCCGCCGAGCGCGGCAAAGTTGCGCCCTGCCGGCTGCGCGGTTTCGATCACGGCCTCGACCAGGGTGTTCCACTGACCGCAACCGGGGCACTGCCCCTGCCACTTGGGCGAACTGGCGCCGCACTCGGTGCAGCTGAACTGCGTTTTCGCCTTGGCCATCAGCGCATGATCAATTGACTTCGATGACCGGCACGCGCGCGGTAAGGCCGCAGAACAACTCGTAGGCCACGGTGCCGGCCGCGGTGGCCACGTCGTCGGCGGCAAGGTACATGGCACCCGCGCCGCCCCACAGGGTCACCGTATCGCCAACGCCGACTGTCGACGGCAGCCCGCTCAGATCGACGCTGATCTTGTCCATCGACACACGGCCCACGGTGCGCGTGCGCTGCCCGGCAATCTGCACCGGCGTGCCGGTCGGCGCATGACGCGGGTAACCGTCGCCGTAGCCGCAGGCCACCACGCCGATGCGCATGCCCCGTTCGGCGACGAAACTGCCGCCGTAGCCCACCGCATCGCCGGCGGCCAGCTCGCGCACGGCGATCAACTCGCTTTCGAGCGTCATCACGGGCCGCAGATCGAGCGCGGCGGCGCTTTGCATGGCGGGAAACGGAGAGGCGCCGTAGAGCATGATGCCGGGGCGCACCCAGTCGCCCACAGCGTCCGGGAAGCGCAGCAAGGCAGCGGAATTGGCCATCGATACGGGCAGCTTGCGGCCATCCGCCATGTCGCGAAAACGCTGGAGTTGCTGATCGATGCCGCGTGCTTCGTCGGCATCGGCGAAATGGGTCATCAGCGTGACGGATTCGATGCAGTCTGCGACAGCGAGCCTGGCAAGTGCCGTGGCGAATTCATCCGCGTTGAAGCCAAGCCGGTTCATGCCGGTATTCAGCTTCAGATAGACCGGCAGGCGGATCGGCAGGCGCGCCTCGACCAGCGCGTCGACCTGCCACATCGTATGCAGCACGGGAGTCAGCTCGAGCTCGCCGTACAAGGGCAGCTCGTCGGCCTGATAGGGGCCTTCGAGCATCAGGATGGGCTGCGAAATTCCCGCGTCGCGCAGCGCCATCGCCCCTTCGAGTTCAACCAGCGTGAAGCCGTCGGTGACGTCGCTCAAGGCACGGGCCGCAGGCAACAGGCCGTGACCGTAGGCGTCGGCCTTGACCACGCTCCAGATCCTGGCGCCACGGACGTGGCGTCGCACGACATTGTGGTTGTGGCGCAGCGCCGACCAGTCCAGCCGCGCGCGTATCGGTCGCGCCATGTTCCGCCCTAAGCCTGCTTCTTGGTCATCAGGGAGCGCAGCCGCTCGGAAGCGAATTCGACAAAGGTAGCCACCAGCCGCGAGCGGAACTTCTCCTTCGGATAGACCATCGACAGCGTGCGGATCAGGCGCGGCTTGAGCGGTATCGCGACAATGTCCCCCAAACGCTGCTCCTTGCTTACCGAGGCACGCGAAGCGATGGCGAAACCCAGCCCGGTTTCGACCACGCCGTTCAGCGCGATCGGGCTGCCGAGTTCCATCACCACGTTCATCTGATCGAGTGCGACCCCCGAATGGCGCAGGTAGCTTTCGGTGAACTCGCGCGTTCCGGAGCCCGGCTCGCGCGAAACGAAGGGATGCCCCAGCAGTTTCTGCGGCGTCAGTTCCTTGTGCCGTGCCAGGGGAAAGCGCGGGTGGCAGATCACCACCAGTTCGTCGTCGCAGCAGACCTCGCATTCCAGGTTCGATGCGTGGGAAAGGGATTCGATGAAGCCGATGTCGATGGTGTGCTCCATGACGCGGCTCTCGATCGACTCCGAATTGCCGACCATGAGGCGCGAGCGCACGTTCGGAAAAGTCGATTTGAATTCGCCGAGGATTCCCGGCAGCATGAATTCGGCGATCGTGGTCGATGCGCCGACCATCAGGGAGCCGCTGATCTCGCCGGTCAATTCCGACAGGCGCACGTCCATTTCCGCGCCCAGGCCGAGTATCCTTTCCGCATAGCCGAGCACCACCTCGCCAGCCGGCGTCAGTGCAATGCGCCCGTGACCGCGATCGAACAGCCGCGTATTGAAGTGTTCTTCGAGCTGCTTGATCTGGAACGTCACAGCCGGTTGGGTCATGAACAGCACTTCCGCCGCCTTGGTGAACGACAACTGTTTGGCAACCGCGTGAAAAACCTGGAGCCGGCGATCGGCCATACCTACCACCTCCGAAATGATGAATTCCCGTAACCTTGTTATTCAATCACAAATCATCGACCATGAGCGGATTTTATGGGGCTCCGGCGCCTGCGCCGGAGGCCGCCTTCCTGGCTGCAATGGCTCGTGCTGCGCTGCAACAGCCCGATCGGGGCTCTCCTTTCGTGATATAAACCGGCAGACGAAAATATGGCCGGACCACCGGCCCCCTCAATGAGCACTGGTTTCTACATCATCATGGCGGCGCAATTTTTTTCCGCGCTTGCCGACAACGCCCTGCTGATCGCCGCCATCGCCATCCTGCGCGACATGCACGCACCGGCGGCGTACGAACCCCTGCTGAAGACCTTCTTCACCGTTTCCTACGTCGCCCTGGCTGCCTTCGTCGGCGCCTTTGCCGACTCGATGCCGAAATGGCGGGTCATGTTCATCAGCAACGGCATCAAGATCCTTGGCTGCAGCCTGATGTTCTTCGACATGCATCCGCTGGTGGCCTACGCGGTGGTCGGACTGGGTGCAGCCGCCTACTCGCCGGCCAAGTACGGCATCCTCACCGAATACCTGCCGCACCGGCTGCTGGTGGTCGCCAACGGCTGGATCGAGGGCCTCACGGTCGGCGCGATCATCCTCGGCGTGGTGCTGGGCGGCGCGCTGATCCGCCCCGAGATCGCACACAGCCTTCTCTCCCTGGATTTTCCCGTGATCGACACCGGGATCGATACCGTGGCGGAGATGACGCTGGTCATCATCGGCGCACTCTATCTCACCGCGGCGCTGTTCAATCTCTACATCCCGGATACCGGCGTCGACCACAAGCCGCTGAAGAAGAACCCGATCTATCTGTTCCATGAATTCAACCACTGCCTCAAGCTGCTGTGGCGCGACAAGCTCGGTCAGATCTCGCTGGCGGTGACCACCCTGTTCTGGGGCGCCGGTGCAACCCTGCAGTTCATCGTTCTCGAATGGGCCAAGATCGCCCTGAATCTCGACCTGTCCAAGGCCAGCATGCTGCAGGGCGTGGTCGCCGTCGGCGTGGCCATCGGCGCCATCCTCGCGGCACGGATGATCACCCTGAAGAAATCGGTGCGCGTAATCCCGCTCGGCATCGCCATGGGCGTCGGCGTCATGGTCATGATCGGCGTGCGCGACATGTGGCTGGCGGCGCCGCTGCTGGTGCTGATCGGCATATTCTCGGGCTTCTTCGTGGTGCCGATGAATGCCTTATTGCAGCATCGCGGCCACATCCTGATGGGCGCCGGGCATTCCATCGCGGTGCAGAACTTCAACGAGAATCTTTCGATCCTGATCATGACCAGCACCTACTCCGTGCTACTCAAGGCCCAGCTGTCGATCTACTGGATCATCGTCCTCTTCGGCCTGTTCGTCGCCGGAACGATGTGGCTGGTGAAACGCCAGCACGAGGCCAACCAGCGCGAACGCGACGACGTCGCCCACCTCGACGACGCGGCGCATCACTAGGAGCTTTGACTTGCCTTGCTGCCCTGAACGCCGTTCTGCATCAGGTCCTCGCAAATGGCATGAATCGCCGGCCACGAGGTGTGGCACCAGTCCGGCGCGATCAGCGTCGGTTCGCGGGCGGTGGCCGTCACGCGGTGAAACACGATGTCCGGCGGCGTGCACCGGATCAGTTCGGCCGCCGTGCCGGCATAGTCCCCGATCAGCGGCGCCTGCAGCTCGCCGCGCGCATGCTGGGCGGCCATCGCGCTGCCCCTGACGATCATCAACGGATGCAGCTTGATGCCGCCGACCCCGAGCTCGAGCACGCGGCGGTGAGTCTCGCGGCACATGGCAGGCGACTCCCCGGGCAGACCGAGGATCAGGTGCGTGCAAACGGGCACACCGTGGCGATGGGCGCGTGAAACGGCATCCGCGTAGGCCGCAAAGCCGTGTCCGCGATTGATCAAGCGCAGGGTCTCGTCGTGAGCGCTTTGCAGGCCCAGTTCGAGCCACACCTCGTAGCCGCGCCGGCGATAATCCGCAAGGATTTCCAGCACCGAATCGGGCACGCAATCCGGGCGGGTGCCGACGCAGAGGCCGACGATGTCTGCCTCGCGGGTCGCCTCGGCGTAGAGGCGGCGCAATTCCTCGACCTCCGCGTAGGTGCTGGTATAGGCCTGGAAATAGGCGATGAAGCGACTGGCGCGCTTCAGCTCCGCGCGGCGCGCCGCGAGCTGCTCCTGCACCGGGATCCCGGCATCGCCCGCACTGAAGGAGCGCACGCTGCAGAAAGTGCAGCCGCCGTGTCCCAGGGTGCCGTCGCGATTGGGGCAGGTGAATCCGGCATGCAGCGCCAGTTTCCGTACTCGTTCGCCGAAACGTGACCTCAGATGCCGGCCGAGGGTATTGACGTAGCGATCAAGGTGCACGGATGCAACTACCGATTAACGTACATCGGGCTCGAAGAAGATCCACTGCGCGCTGGGAAAACGCTCCTGCATGCGCGCCTCGACCGCGTTGATGGCATCGACCATCTGCAGTCCGGTCTGCGTTTCCATGCCGCGCATGCGCGCCTTGACCGCGATCACCACCTTGTCGCCCCAGGCCAGCGTAATCACGTTCAATACCTGTTCGACTTCGGGCTGGGCGGCGACAAACGCCTCGATCTCGGCGCGCAATTGGGGCGCCGCCGACTCGCCGACCAGCAGGCCCTTGACCTCGATCATCACGGCGATCGCGACCGCCATCAGCACGGCACCGATGGCCAGGGTGCCCAGCGCATCCCACAAGGGATTGCCGGTGATCACCGTGGCGGCGACGGCGACGAAGGCCAGCGCAAGGCCGAGCAGCGCGGCGATATCCTCGCCCGCCACCACCATGAGTTCGGACTGGCGCGTTTCGCGAAACCAGACCAGGAAAGGCTGGCGCCCGGCGATCTTGCGAATCTCCTTCAGCGCGCCCCACAGCGAAAAGGCCTCCAGCACCACGGCGCCACCCAGAACCGCCATGGCGATCAGCCCGTGTTGCAGCGGCTGCGGATGCAGCAGGCGCTCGATGCCCTCATAGACGGAAAACGCGCCGCCCATGAAGAACAGCATCAGCGCCACGATCATCGACCAGAAGTAGGTGGCGCGATGATGGCCGAGCGGAAAGTCGGCGCTGGCGGGACGGCGCGCCTGCTTCAGGCCCAGCAGCAGGAGCAGCTGGTTGCCGCAGTCGGCCGTGGAGTGGATCGCCTCGGCCAGCATCGAGCCGGAACCGGTAAAGTACGCCGCGGTGAACTTCGACAGCGCGATGCCGAAGTTCGCTCCCAGAGCATAGAAGATCGCCCGCATCGAACCATGAGCCGAGCCTTCGCTGCCGTGGGACATCAGCGGCCCTTCAGCGCCTTCATGGTTCGCTTCATGAAGCAGAGATCCTCCCAGGCCCTGGCCTTGTCCGGCAGCGTGCGCAGCAGATAGGCGGGGTGGTAGGTGACGATCAGCGGGATGCCGCGATAGTCGTGCAGCCGGCCGCGTGCGGCGGCGATCTTCACCTCGGCCTGCAGCAGCGTCTGCGCCGCCGGCCGGCCGAGCGCGACGATCAGCTTCGGCTGCAGCAATTCGATCTGCCGTTCCAGCCAGGGCCGGCAGGCCGCCGCCTCTTCGGGCGCGGGCGTGCGGTTCTCGGGTGGCCGGCATTTGACCGCATTGGCGATATACACGTCCTCGCCGCGCCTCAGGCCGATCGCCGCCAGCATGTTGTCGAGCAGCTTGCCGGCCTGGCCGACGAAGGGCTCGCCGCGCTCGTCCTCCTCGGCGCCCGGCCCTTCACCGACGAACAGCCAATCGGCATTTCTATCGCCGACGCCGAGCACGGCCTGTTTGCGCGTCTCGCCGAGAGCGCATTGACGGCATGCCGCCACGGCTGCAGCGAGGTCGTCCCAATCCATCACGCCAACCGGAGCCGCAGCGGATGAAACGGGCGCCACCGCCGGCGCAAGCTCGGCCGGCGGCTCGGCCACGATGGCGGCTGTCGCGGCAACCTCGTCGGCCGGGGCTTGCGGCGGCGTCACACGCAGTTTCCAGACCGGCCCGAGGCCCATCTCGCGAAGAATGTCGTTCCTGTTCATAAGTCGCGTGCCATCACGATGGCATCCTCGCGTCCTCCCTGCGCCGGATAATAATCCGGACGCCGCCCGATTTCGGCGAAGCCGTAACGCCGGTAGAAGTCCTGCCCGGCGAGGTTGCCGGGACGAACCTCGAGCAGCATGCGCGTTGCACCCTGCCGCCGGGCCTGATCGAAGAGGTGAAGCAGCATTGCCGAGCCGCGGCCGCCATGCTGCAGCTCCGGCAGGACGCTGATGTTCAGCAGGTGCGCTTCGTCCACGATCTGCATCATGACCGCATAGCCGACCATGCGGCCATCCTCCTCCGCCAGCCAGGCGCCATAGCCGGCCGCCAACGAATCGGCGAAGTTGCCGCGCGTCCACGGGAAGTCATAGATGCGCGCTTCCGCCGCGGCCACCGCGTCGAGTTCGGCCTCCGTCATGAGCGAAAAGTGCAGCACTATTTCGCCCCGCCGCGCGCGATCCGCTCGGCCGTGGTCAAGGCCACCTTGTCGCGCACATAGATCGGCTGCGCCCGGGCGGCCGGCACTGCCTCGCCGCGCGCGAATGCCGGCGCGGCGAGGCGCAGCACGGCGGCGGCCGTCGGAAATACATCGGCACGCACGCCTGCGAGATCCCGCTTTCCGGCGATCAGCAAATCGCCGTAGACGGCAAAGCCATCGCCCACGCCCCATACGCCGGCAAGAGTCGGCGCCGGCACCACGGCGGGCGGCAGGCAGACGGGCGCCGCGACCTGCTGAACGGCATCCGCTTCGACCAGATAAACCGCGCTATACACCTCGTTCATGCGCGCATCGAGACAGGCCCAGACTTCGCGCTTGTCTGACGCCAGCGCCAGCGCTTCCAGGGTCGACACCGGCACCACCGGGAGGTCGAGGCCGTAGGCCAATCCCTGCGCCACCCCGCAGGCCAGGCGCAGCCCGGTAAATCCTCCGGGACCGGCGCCGAAGGCAATGCCGTCGATCTGCGCCGGCACCAGTCCTGCCTCTGCCAGCAACTCATGGACCCAGGGGAGCAGGCGTTCAGAGCCGCCGTTGGGCACTTCCTCGGCGCGCTCGATCAGCTCGCCGTCCTGCCACAGCGCGACCGACAGCCGCCGGGTCGCGGTCTCGAAAGCCAAAAGACGCATACTTAACCGTCGTGGCCAGTACGAAATGCATTGTTCGGAGTCCCCCGCCATATGCGCGCGCAGCGCGCCAAACGGTAACCCCCCGCGAGGGGGGAAGGGGGGCGGGCGAATAATGGGCTCTTCGCGTGTTTCATCTTCTGCGCATGGCGCTCGGTGCAACGAGCGTTACTTGCGACTGCCGAGGATGCCGCGCAGGGTTTCCTGGATGTCGGCGGGAATCAATACCGTCTTGGCATTGTCCGACTTGGCCAGATTGCCGATGGCTTGAATGTATTTCTCGCCCAGCATGTAACGCATTGGCGCGTCCTCGGTGCCGATCGCGGCGGCAACGCGCCGGATCGCCTCGGCCGAGGCATCGGCCAGCGTGATCTGCGCTTCGGCCTGCAGGCGCGCGGCCTGCAATTGCGCCTCGGCATTGAGGATGGTGGACTGCTTGGTGCCCTCCGCCTTGGTCACCATCGCCTTGCGCTCGCGCTCCGCGGAGGCCTGCGCCTCCATGGCCTTCTGCATGGAGTCCGACGGATTGATGTCCTGGATCTCGACCGACTTCACGGTGAGGCCCCAGTCGATCGCCTCGTCGGCGACGCCTTCGCGCAGTCGGGCCTTGATCTTGTCCCGATTGGAGAGCGCTTCGTCGAGCGTCATTTCGCCGATGATCGAACGCAGCGTGGTCATGATCATGTTGCGGATCGCCTCGGAGAAATCCGTGACGCCGTAGACCGCCTTGATCGGATCGGTCACCTTGATGAACGCGATCGCGTTGGTCCGGATCACGGCGTTGTCCTTGGTGATAACTTCCTGTTCCTGCACGTCGAGGATGATGTCCTTGGTCACCAGCTTGTAGCGCACCTGGTCGAAGTAGGGAACGATAATGTTGAGGCCAGGACGCAGCGTGGCGTGGTACTTGCCCAGCCGCTCGACGATCCATTCCTCCCCCTGCGGCACGATGCGGACGCCCTTGGCGATGGTGACCGCGACAAAGACAAATACTGCAACGACGAAAATTGCGAATTCACCCATGACCTGCCCCTTCAGTATTTGCCGACCTTCAGCAGTTGACCGTCTACCGCCAGCACCCTGACCCGCTCCCCTGCCGCGATGGCCTCGTCGGCGAGACAAGGCCAGACGTCGGAGCCCATGACCGGCTTCTGGAAGCGCACTTCGCCGCGCCCCGACTCCACTCCCAGCGGCTCCACTGCCCTGACCAGGACGCCGATCTCGCCCAGCACCTCATTGGCCTGGCCGGACCGCGTCTTGCCGCCATCCTTGCGGAAGACCCGGAACCAGAGCACGGTCATCGCCACGGAAGCGACCGTCCAAAGCACGATCTGCGTGCTGAAGGCGATGCCCGGCGCCGCCAGCATCGCCACGCCCACCAGCAGCGCCCCCAGGCCGAACCAGATGATGAAGAAGCTGGGAACCACGAGTTCCAGGAGGCCCAGGCCGAGGCCGAGAACCATCCAGTGCCACCAAGCGAGTTCCATTGAATCGCATCCTTTTGTCGACTGCCGTCACTGACGGGGAGGCCGCCAGGCAGAACCGGGCGAATCCGGCCACGCCGGCCAGCTTACATGTCACCAACAATATTTTATCGCCTTTGCCTTGAACGTCTTTCCCGATTCGCGAGATTATGCGAGCATTCAGGGCCGTGTGAAGACCCGAGGGCCGACGGTGCCTCACGCGAACCCGATCTCCTTCGATATTGATACAATTTTCAAAAACCTGGGCCACGCAAAGAATTGTTTGTCACATTTCGTTAGCATTCGCATAGAATTCAACCCGCTACTACCACCATCACTTCCACGAGGTCCCACATGAACAAGTCTGAACTGATCGAAATCACCGCCAAGGAAGCCGACATCAGCAAGGCTGCTGCCGAAAAGGCACTGTCCGCAACGATCGCGGCCATCGTCAAAGCCGTCTCGAAGGGCGACACCGTCACCCTGATTGGATTCGGTAGCTTCAAGTCGTCGAAGCGCGCTGCGCGTGTTGGCCGCAACCCGCAAACCGGCAAGGAACTGAAGATCGCCGCCACGACCGTGCCGCGCTTCACCGCCGGCGCCACCTTCAAGGCTGCCGTTGCCGGCAAGAAGGCCGCCAAGAAGAAGTAAGCATCTGCGTTTCGTGTTTCCTTCAGGCCCGCCTCGTGCGGGCCTGTTTCATTTATGGGCCCGGCTTCCACCGGAGACGGTATCCCCTGGCGGGATCCGGCGCTGACGAACCGCCTCGAACAGGCACACCGCCGTGGCCGCTGCCACGTTGAGCGATTCGGTGCCGCCGGCGAGCGGGATCGTGGCGCGAATCCTTGCTGCCGCAGCGAGTTCGGGCGACAGCCCGGCGCCTTCATTGCCCACCAGCCAGACGATAGGTCCGGCGAGATCGATTTCGTAGAGGCTTGCACCGCCGCGCGCGACGGTCGCGATCGAAGTCGCCGCCGAGGCCGCCAGCGCCGCTGCCAGATCGACCTGCTCACGGATCGCCAGCGAGAAATGCGCTCCCTGCCCGGCGCGCAGCACGCGCGGCGACCAGGCGCCGGCGCAGCCCGCACCCAGCAGCACATCGCGCACGCCGGCAGCGGCGGCGGTGCGCAGTATGGTTCCGACATTGCCGGCATCCTGCACCGCATCCAGCAATACTGCGTCGCCGCGAATTTCGCCCGCCGGCGCCGGCGGTATGTCGATCACCGCGGCAACTCCGGTCGGGCTGCCCAGCCCTGAAATCTCGCGGAACAGGCTGTCGCGCAGGATCACGCGGTCGACACCCGCCGCAGCTTGCAGCAGGGCGGCAATCTCCGCGTTGCGCTGCCCGCTCTCGCTCGCCAGCAATTGCCTGATGCCGGTGCCGCGAGCCAGGCAGGTCGTCACCAGATGGATTCCGTCAAGCCATGCCTGGCCGTGCCGGCGCGGATCGTCGACCACGGCGCGCAGCGCCTTGAAGCTCGAATTGTCGCGCGAGATGATGAGGCGGGGATCACTCATGTGTCGGTCTCTCGCGCCGCGAGCAAGGCCCGCACCGGCGCGAAGCTCTTGCGATGGAAGACAGCGGGACCGTGCAGCGTCAGCGCTGCGCGATGCACCGCCGTGTCGTAGCCCTTGTGGCGATCGAGTGCGTACTGCGGGTAGGCTTCATGGATGCGCCGCATCTCGGCATCGCGCGCCGTCTTGGCGAGTATCGAAGCGGCCGAGATCGCCGGCTCGGTCCCATCGCCGCCGATGATGGCGCGCGCCGGCATGGCCAGGACGGGGCAGCGGTTGCCGTCGATCAGCGCTTCGCGCGGCTGCACCGGCAGGGCTGCCACCGCGCGACGCATCGCCAGCAGCGTGGCCTGCAGGATGTTGATGCTGTCGATCTCCTCCACCGACGCCCAGGCGATGCCGAAGGCCAGTGCCTTGTCGCGGATTTCGAGGGCGAGCGACTCGCGCTTGCGTTCGGAAAGTTTCTTCGAATCGGCCAGCCCCTCGATGGGCCGCGCCGGATCGAGGATTACGGCGGCGGCATAAACCGGTCCCGCCAAGGGACCGCGTCCGGCTTCATCGACGCCGCAAACGAGGTGCATCACACCTTCTGCAGATAGGGCAGCACCGCATCGGCCGCCTTCTGCGCGGTGTCCTGTCGCAGCAGTCGATGGATGCCGTCGAAGACGCGGGCGATGGCGGCACGCGCCGGACGATCGACCAGCAGGTTGCCCAGCGCCTGGGCGAGGTTCTCCGGCGTCGCCTCGTCCTGCAGGAATTCCGGTACCACGTAGCGGCCGGCGAGGATATTGGGCAGGCCGACCCAGGGCAGATAGCGCATGCCGCGCATCAACCGCCAGGACCACGGCGACATCTTGTAGGCGATCACCATGGGGCGGCCGACCAGCGCGGTCTCCAGCGTCGCGGTGCCGCTGGCGACCAGCACCGCATCGCTGGCGGCGACCGCCTCCGCGGCATGGCCGAACATCAGCGTGAAGGGCAACTCGTCGGCCTTGAGCTTCCATAACGCGGTCTCGAACTGCAGGCGCGTCTCGCGCGAAACCAGCGGCACGAGAAACTGCAATCCCGGGTAGCGCGCCAGCAGCAGCTTGGCGGTCTCGACGAAGGTCTCGGCCATGAAATGCAACTCGGACTGCCGGCTGCCGGGCAGCAGCGCCACCACCGGCTGATCCTGCGGCACACCGAGCCGCTCGCGCGCGACGCGCTGATCGATTTCGAGCGGAATCACATCGGCCAGCGGATGGCCGACATAGCTGCACTTGACTGCCGTGCCCTGGTACAGCTCGGGTTCGAAAGGGTACAGGGCAAGAATATGGGTCACCGCGGTGACGATCTTGTGCATCCGGTTCCTGCGCCAGGCCCAGATCGACGGACTGACGAAATGGATGGTCGGAATGCCGGCGCGCTTGAGGCGCTTCTCCAGCCAGAGATTGAAATCCGAGCCGTCGACGCCGATGAAGACATCCGGGCGGTCTTGCAGCAGGCGGCGCAGCAGCTGGCGTCGCATGCGCGTGATCGCCCGGTAATGGCGCAGGACTTCGGCATAGCCGCGCACCGCCAGCATCTCCGCCGGCCAGAGCGAATCGAAACCCTCGCGCTGCATCTTCGGTCCGCCGATGCCATAGAACTCCGCACCCGGCAGATGCCGCTTCAGCGCCGTGATCAGATGCGCGGCAAGCTGGTCGCTGGAGGCTTCGCCGGCGACCATGGCAATCCTTGGAACCTGTCTCATGGAATCAGCGAATGATCCCGCGTCCCGGCGTGGCGAGAAAGCCCGCGAGCAAGGCGAGCTCCGGCACGGCGGCGGATTCCGCAGCAATGCTTTCGCGCGCCTCGTCGAGCTTCATGCCGCTCTTGTACAGGGTCTTGTAGGCGCGCCGCACCGCGGTGACGGCATCGGCCGGAAAACCGCGCCGCTTGAGGCCTTCGGCATTGATGCTGCGCGGCTCGGCCGGATTGCCTGCCGCCATCACATAGGGCGGCAGATCCTGAAAAAGAATGGTGCCCATCGCGGTGATGCTGTGGGCGCCGATGCGGACGAACTGGTGCACCACCGTGAAGCCGCCGAGAATGGCCCAGTCGCCGACCTGCACGTGGCCGGCCAGCTGCGCATTGTTGGCGAAGATGGTCTGGTTGCCCACCTGGCAGTCATGCGCCAGATGCACGTAGGCCATGATCCAGTTGTCATTGCCGAGACGGGTGACGCCGACGTCCTGCGCGGTGCCGCAGTTGAAGGTGCAGAACTCGCGAATGGTGTTGCGGTCACCGATTTCCAGGCGCGTCGGCTCGCCTGCATACTTCTTGTCCTGCGGCTCTTCGCCGATTGAGCAGAACTGGAAGATCCGGTTGTCGCAGCCGATCCGGGTATGGCCCCCGATGACGACGTGGGGCCCGATGACGCTGTGATCGCCGATCTCGACATGCTCGCCGACGATCGAATAGGCGCCGACGACGACGCCCTTGCCGAGCCTCGCCGCGGGGTGTACCAGGGCAGTGGAATGAACGCTCATTAACGTGAATAACAGCGGCCTACGAAGTCACTGGTGACTATCGAGCGAAGCGAGCTGATTGGTAGCCCCGCCCTGGGGCGGGGATGGGGGTGGGGGGCCTTCAATTCGCCTTTCGCGTGTTTCATCATCAGGGGTACCGAGATCCACATGAAAGTTATGGCGTGGGACGCACGGCGCAGATCAGGTCGGCTTCGGCCGCCACCTGGCCATCCACCTTCGCCGTCGCCGAAAACTTCCAGATGCCGCGCTTGTTGGCCGCGAGCGTGACCTCGATCACCAATTGGTCGCCGGGGCCGACCGGCTTCTTGAAGCGCGCATTGTCGATGCCGACGAAGTAGTACACCGACTTGTCGTCGGGCCTGCTGTCCATGGTCTTGAAGGACAGGATCGCCGCCGTCTGCGCCATCGCCTCGATCACCAGGACGCCCGGCATCACCGGATGATGCGGGTAGTGGCCGGGGAAAAAGGGCTCGTTCATGCTGACGTTCTTCAGCGCCGTGATCCGCTCGCCCGGAACCACTTCCAGCACTCGATCGACCAGCAGGAACGGGTAGCGATGCGGCAGGTAGTTCAGAATTTCATGGATGTCCATGCGGGATCCGGCTGCCCCGCTCGTGCCTGTTTCACTCATGACTTCTTCTCCAGTGCGGCAAGCCGCTGTTCGAGGGCACGGATTTTATCGGCCATCGCATCGAGATGGCGCAACCGCGAAAAATTTTTGAGCCAGTCGCCGTGTTCGAGGAAGGGCACCGCGCCGCTGTAGGTGCCGGCGCTCCGGATCGACTTCGCCACCAGCGTGCCGGCCGCCACATCGACGTCATCGGCGATCTCGAGGTGGCCGAGGATCACCGACGCGCCGCCGACCGTACAGCGCGCGCCGATTACCGCGCTGCCGGCGATGCCCACGCAGCCGGCCATTGCCGTATGGGCGCCGATCCGCACGTTGTGGCCCACCTGGATCTGGTTGTCGAGCTTGACCCCGTCGCCGATCACCGTGTTGCCCAGCGCGCCGCGATCGATCGTCGTGCCGGCGCCGATCTCGACGTCGTCGCCGATCAGGACTCGCCCCACCTGCGGGATCTTGACCCAGGCGCCGGTCGCTTCGCGCGCGAAACCGAAACCGTCGGCGCCGATGACCGCCCCGGAATGCACCAGGCAGCGCGCGCCGAGGCGACTGCCGGAATAGATCGCCACGTTGGCCGCAAGCCGGCTGCCGGCGCCGATCTCGGCCCCGGCGCCGATGCTGCAGTTGGCCGCAATCACGACATCGGCACCGATCCGGGCACCCGGCCCGATCCAGACATTGGGGCCGATACTGGCGCTGGACGCCACCTCGCCCTCGACGACCGCGCTGGAATGGACGCCGGGCAGCGGCACGGGCAGGGGATTGAGCCACTGCGCCACTCTGGCGTAATAGAGATAGGGCTGCGGCGTCAGAATCGCGGCCGCCAGTCCGTCCACCGCGGGCGGCGCCATGATCACGGCCGCGGCCCGGGTTGTCGTCAATTGGTGGCGGTATTTCGGGTTGGCGAGGAAGGCCAGTTCCCCGGGGCCGGCATTTTCCAGCGTGCCGATCCGCTCAATCGCCGTATCGCCGGCGCCGACTATTTCTCCGCCGAACCGCGCGACGATCTGGTCGAGCCGCAGCGCCACGGCCGGGACGTCTTACTTGGTGCCGTCGCCCAACGCCTTGATCACCTTGTCGGTGATGTCGATGCGCGGGTTGGCGTAGACCGCCTCCTGGAAAATGATGTCGTATTTCTCGGCCTCGGCAATCTGCTTGATGATCTTGTTGACCCGCTCGAAAATCGCCGCCATCTCCTCGTTCTGGCGCTGGCTCAGGTCCTCGCGGAACTCGCGCTGCTTGCGTTGAAAATCGCGGTTGAGATCGGCGAACTCGCGCTCCTTGGTGCGGCGGTCGCTCTCCGCCATGGTCACCGCATTCTTGTCGAGGTTCTCCTGCAGGCCCTGCAACTGCTTGGCGATGCGCTGCAACTCCTGATCGCGCTTTTCGAAGTCCTTTTCGATCTTCTTCTTCGCGCGCGCCGCCTGCGGGGCGTCGTTCAGGATCTTCTGGCTGTTGACGAAGCCGATCTTGCTCTCCGCCAAGGCTCCGGCGGAAATCGACAACAGCGCGACAGCGGCAAGAATGTATTTCTTCAGCATGACTTTCTCACTATAAGGAGCGGATCAAAAGACCGAGCCCATCTGAAACTGCAGACGCTGCACCTTGTCTTCAGCCTTCTTGTTGAACGGGTTGGCAAAGGAGAACTTCAAGGGACCCATCGGCGAATTCCATGCCAGGGCGACACCGGCGCTGTACCTGAGGCTGCCCATGCTGAACTTGTTGTCGTAACCCCAGACATTGCCGGCATCGACGAAGGCGGACAGACGCATCGACGTGTCGCGGCCCATGCCGGGCACGGGGAACAGCAGTTCGGCATTGCCGATCAGCCGCTTGTCGCCGCCGAGGGCTTCATTGGTGGTTGGATCGCGGGCCCCGAGGGAGCTTGAATCGAAGCCGCGCACCGAGCCGATGCCGCCGGCGTAGAAGTTCTTGAAGAAAGGCAGGTCCTTGTTGCCATAGGACTTGGCCACGCCAACCTCGCCATTGAGGGCCAGGGTCAATTTCCGGTCAAGCGGGAAGTAGTGCTGATGCTGATAGGTCGCACGGACATAGGTCGCCGTACTGCCCGGCAGGGACAGTTCGAGGACCGCCTTGCGATAGACGCCCTTGGTGGTCACCAGCAGACTGTCGCGGCCATCCTTCTGCCAGCCGAGGGTGGTGAGCAAGGTATTGCTCGTTGCACCGAAGCGGTTGACGTAGTCCTGATAGCGGACAGGGCTGTTGGCATCGAGTTGCAGCGTGGTGTGATCATACGAAAGGCCGAAGTTCAGGTAGTCATCTTCACCGATGGGCAGCCCCCAGCGCCCGCCGCCGCCGGCCGATTTGGACCCGAAGGCGCCGACCGCGAGCGTGCTGGTGTCGGTCTTGCGGTAATAGATATCGAAGCCCTGGCTGATGCCGTCGACCGTGAAATAGGGGTCGGTGTGGGACAGGGAATAGACCTTGTTCGAATCGCTGGTGCTGATCTGGACGCCGACGTGCTTGCCGCTGCCGAACAGGTTCTGCTGCTCAACGGCGCCTGAAAAGGTGATTTTCTCCGCACTGGAGTAACCCGCTCCCAGCAGGATGTTGCCGGTAGGCTTCTCCTTGACCTTGACCTCCATGTCGACCTGATCGGTGGTACCGGCGACGGGCGGAGTTTCCACCGTCACCTCGTCGAAATAGCCCAGGCGATCAACCCGCGCGCGCGACTTGTTGATCTTGTCGCCGTCGTACCAGCCGGATTCGGCCTGGCGCATTTCGCGGCGGACGACTTCATCGCGGGTCCGCGTGTTGCCCGTCACGTTGATGCGGCGCACATAGACGCGGCGTCCCGGATCGATGAACACGGTGAAGGCCACCTGGCGCTTTTCCTTGTCCAGTTCCGGCGCCGCATTGACGTTGGCAAAGGCATAACCCTCGTTGCCCAGACGTTCGCTGATGGCCTTGGTGGTCTCGGTCATCCTCTCGCGCGAAAACACCTCGCCCGGCTTGATCTGCACCAGCCTGGTCAATTCGTCCTCGGGCAGCAGCAACTGGCCTGCGAGCTTGACCGTCGAGACGGTGTACTTTTCACCCTCGGTCAGATTGATGGTGATGTAGATGTCCTGCTTGTCCGGCGAAATCGACACCTGGGTCGACTCGATATTGAATTCGAGATAGCCGCGATCGAGATAATAGGAGCGCAGACTCTCGAGGTCGCCGGAGAGCTTCTGCTTCGAGTACTGATCGTTCTTCGTGTACCAAGTCAGCCAGCCCGGCGTGCGCAATACCATCAGGTCGAGCAGTTCGGATTCCTTGATGGCGCTGGCGCCGATGATGTTGATCTGCTTGATCTTGGCGATCTCGCCCTCGTCCACGGCGAAATTCACGCCGACGCGATTGCGTTCCAGCGGCGTGATAGTGGTCGTCACCTGGACGGCATAATGTCCCTGGGCCAGGTATTGGCGCTTGAGTTCCTGCTCCGCCCGTTCGACCATGGCGCGGTCGAAGATGCGCGATTCGGCGAGGCCGACTTCGCGCAGCGACTTCTTCAGGTCTTCCGGCTTGAAGGCCTTGAGGCCGGTGAACTCGAGCGAGGCGATTGCCGGGCGTTCTTCGAGCACCACCACCAGCACCTGCCCGTCGATTTCGAGGCGCACATCCTTGAAGAAGCCGGTGGCGAACAAGGCCTTGATCGCGGCTGCGGCCTTCTCGTCGTTCATGGTGTCGCCCACCTTGACCGGCAGGTAGGAGAACACGGTGCCCGCCTCGGTGCGCTGAATGCCCTCGACCCGGATATCCTTGATCTGGAATGCGTCGAACGCAAATGCCGAATGGGCCAGCAGGGAGGAGATCAGACCGGCAAGCAGTTTTTTGGCTACGGCCGCGGTGCTTGACGTCGATGAACCCGGCATAAGCCTGCGCTGAAACTTCGTTTTCTTCATGTAGTTTGGACGAAAATTAGCCGGAAACAAGACGGTTGATATCGTTGTAGAAGGCAAAAGCCATCAGCAGCCCCAGCAAGGCAAAACCGATCTGTTGGCCGATTTCCAGAGCCCGTTCTGACACCGGGCCGCCCTTGAGAAACTCGACGAGATAATACATCAAATGCCCCCCGTCCAGAACAGGAACGGGCAGCAGGTTCAGCACCCCGAGACTGATGCTGATCAGCGCGAGAAAGCGCAGGTAGTAGCTGAGGCCGAGCCGCGCCGATTGGCCCGCATAGTCGGCGATGGTCACCGGCCCGGAAAGGTTCTTCCACGACAACTCTCCGGTGAGCATGCGGCCCATCATGCGCAGGCTGAGCACCGAGGTGTCCCAGGTCTGCGTCAGTGCCCGGGTGACGGAGTCGAGCGGGCCGTAGCTGACCACCGTGGTCATCTCGAACTCCTCGCCCTGCCCCTCCCGGGCCATCAGGCCGAGGCGCCCGACCTTGTGCCCGCCCTCCTCCGCCAGCCGCGGGCTGGCAAGCAGCGCAATGTGCCGGCCCTCGCGCTCGATCTCGAACTTGAGCTGACGCCCCGCCGCGTTGCGCGCAACAGCGGCCAGTTCGGCCCAATCGCCGATCGCTGTGCCGTCGATAGCCAGCACCCGGTCGCCGTCGCGGAATCCTCCGAGGTCGGCGGGCGAATCGGGCAGCACCCGGCCGACGACGGGCGGCAAGCGTGGCCGGTAAAGTACCAGCCCGAGTGCGCGCAACGGATCCTTCTCGATCTCGTCCGGATCGAAGCGGTCGCCGGCGAGGCGATACACCGCAAGCTCGCGCTGCCGGCTGATCACTTCCAGTTCCACCGCCTCCTTGTCGAGCGCCCGCCGCATCACTTCCCAGCGCAGCTGCTGCCAGGTGTCGATGGCCTGGCCATTCACCGCGCGCACCGTCACGCCCTCGGCGATGCCGGCCACCGCCGCCGCGGTGCCGGCCGGCGGCGTTCCGAGGCGGGGCTTGAGTTCCGTCACGCCGTGCATGAACAGCAGCCAGTAGAGCACGATCGCCAGCAGGAAATTTGCCGTCGGTCCTGCCGCCACGATGAACGCCCGGCGGCCGACGGATTGCCGGTTGAAAGCACGCGGCAATTCTTCCGGCATAACCTCGCCTTCGCGCTCGTCGAGCATCTTGACGTAGCCGCCCAGCGGAAAGGCAGATACCGCCCACTCGGTGCCGTCGCGGCCGCGACGGCGCATCCAGATCACCTTGCCGAAGCCGAAGGCGAAGCGCAACACCTTGACGTTGCAGGCGCGCGCCGCAAGATAGTGGCCCATCTCGTGCACCACCACCAGCACCGCCAGCGCCAGCAGGAAAGCGCCCGCGTACCAGACGACCGACTCGGGACTCATGCCGGCTTCGCCGCCTGGCGTGCAAGCACCTTCTGCGCCGCTTCCCGCGCCTGGCGGTCGGCCTCCAGCACCGCGTCCAGGTCCGGCACCGCTGCCCGGGGCACGGCGTCCAGGGTTGCCGCAATGAGCTCGGCAATCCCGAGGAAAGGCAGACGACGGTCGAGAAACGCTTCCACTGCCACTTCGTTGGCGGCGTTGAGCACCGCCGCCGCGTTGCCTTCGGCGCGCAAGGCGCGATAGGCCAGGTCCAGGCAGGGAAAGCGCGCCAGGTCCGGGCGCTCGAAGTTGAGCTGGCCAACGGCGAACAGGTCCAGCGGCGCGACGCCGGAATCCATCCGCTCGGGCCAGGCCAGGGCGTGGGCGATCGGCGTGCGCATGTCGGGATTGCCCAGCTGGGCCAGCACCGAACCGTCCTCGTAATCGACCAGGGAATGGATCACGCTCTGCGGATGGATCACCACTTCGATCCTGTCGGCGGGCGCGTTGAACAGCCAGCGTGCCTCGATCACCTCGAGGCCCTTGTTCATCATCGTCGCCGAATCGACGGAAATCTTCCTGCCCATCGACCAGTTCGGATGCGCCACCGCCTGCTCCGGCGTCACCGTCATGAGCACGTCGAGCGGCGTGGTGCGGAACGGTCCGCCCGAGGCGGTCAGCAGAATGCGCCTGACGCCGCCCCGCGCCATGTCGCCCGCATAATTGTGCGGCATCGACTGGAAGATCGCATTGTGTTCGCTGTCGATCGGCAGCAGCAGGGCGCCGGCACGTCGCGCCTCGGCCATGAACACCGCGCCGGCCATCACCAGCGCTTCCTTGTTGGCCAGCAGCACGCGCTTGCCGGCGCGCGCGGCGGCAAGCGTCGGCGGCAGCCCGGCGGCGCCGACGATGGCGGCCATCACGGCATCCACCTCGGGCAGGCCCGCAACCTGCACCAGCGCATCCGCACCGTACAGCACCTCGGTGCGCAAGCCGGCATCCTTGAGCAGCTGCGCGAGCCGCTGCGCGTCCGCGGCGCTGCCCACCACGGCGCAGGCGGGACGCACCCGGCGGCACTGCTCGGCCAGAACCTCGACCTGGCGGTGGCCGGTCAGGGCCACCACTTCGAAGCGATCCGGATGGCGCGCCACCACGTCGAGCGTGCTGATGCCGATCGAACCCGTGGCGCCGAGTATGGTCAGTTTCATCGCTGCACGAAATACAGGATCAGCGCCGCCAGCGGCAGGGCCGAGGTCAGCGCGTCGATGCGGTCCAGCACCCCGCCGTGGCCCGGCAGCAGGTTGCTGCTGTCCTTGATTCCGGCCTGGCGTTTCAGCAGCGATTCGAACAGATCGCCCATGACGCTCACCGCGGTGAGCAGGACCAGCAGCAGGACGAGCAGCGGCACCGGCAGCGGCAGCTTGTCCCGCAAGGGCGAGAACGTCAGCACGACGCCGCCGTATATCAGCACGCCGGCCACCGCGCCGGCCACGCCCTCCCAGGTCTTGCCCGGACTGATGCTCGGCGCGAGCTTGTGCCTGCCGAAAGCGCGGCCGGCGAAATAGGCGGAAATGTCGGCGACCCAGACCAGCGCCATCGCGGCCAGCATCAGCCAGGTACTCACCGCGTGCAGCGCGACCATCGCGGCCCAGGTCGGCAGAATCACCAGGGCGCCGAGCAGATAGCCGAAGAAGTCGTTGCCGGCCAGCGTCCATTTGAAGCGGAACCACAGCGGCACGACAAGAATCCAGAACGCCGCCGACACGCCCAGCAACACCGGAACAATCTCCGGCGCGGCCACCGTCAGCTGCCAGCAGAACAGCAGAGCGACAAAGGCATACATCACCCGCGCGGGCGGGTCCTGCTTCATCAGGCCGCCCCACTCCCATGCCGCGAGCGCGGCGATGGCGGCAAACGTGAGCAGCGCCGCCATGGGCGGCATGGCAAACAGTATCAGCGCGAGACCGGCGACCAGCAGCAGCGCGGTGACGACCCGGGTCTTAAGCATCTCTGTCGGTCACCGGCGGCGCAAGAGTCGGCGCTGACGATACGGCGAGCGCCGGCCCGCCCTGCTGCTCGCCGAGTTGCTCGCTGGTTCGTCCGAAGCGGCGCTCGCGGCGGCGATACGAAGTGATCGCGGCATCCAGCGCCGCGTCGTCGAAGTCGGGCCACAAGGTCGCGGTGAAATGCAGTTCGCTGTAGGCCAATTGCCAGAGCAGAAAATTGCTGATGCGCTGCTCGCCGCCGGTACGGATGAACAGGTCGGGCTCCGGCGCATAGGCCATCATCAGATGCGGCGCGAGATCCGCCTCGCCGTAGCAGCCGGCCTTTTCGGGATGGGCCAGCGCCAGCTGATTCATGGCCTGCAGGATGTCCCAGCGGCCGCCGTAGTTTGCGGCGATGGTCAGCGTCAGGCGCGAGTTGTTGGCCGTCTTCGCCTCGCCTTCGCGGATCAGCGCCACCAGGCGCGGCTCGAAGGCGGAAAGGTCGCCGACCACCTTCAGCCGCACGCCGTTTGCATGGAGCTTGCCGATTTCGCCTTGCAGGGCGTTGATGAAAAGGTTCATGAGGAAGGACACTTCCTCGGCGGGGCGCCGCCAGTTTTCCGAAGAAAAGGCGAACAGCGTCAGGTATTCCACGCCGCGTGCGATGCAGGCCTTGACCATCGCCCGCACGGTCTCGACGCCGCGCTTGTGGCCGGCGACGCGCGGCATGAAGCGCTGCTTGGCCCAGCGCCCGTTGCCGTCCATGATGATCGCAATGTGGCGCGGGACGTTGCCCACGTCGGGAATTGCCTGTGTCGAGCTGGTGAATTTTCCTGCCATGACACCCTCTCAAAACCTTTGATTTAACCCGGCTGCGACCTTGTCGCCGCGCTGCGCGGACGGCGCAATCAGGCCCGGCAACAGCATCCCGCCGTGCAGGCGACCTGGAATCAGATCGCCATCAGGTCCTTCTCCTTTTCGGCCAGCAGCCGGTCGACTTCCGCCACGTAGCGGTCGGTGAGCCGCTGCATGTCGTCCAGGGCGCGACGCTCGTCGTCCTCGGAGATTTCCTTCTTCTTCAGCGCTTCCTTCAGATGCGAGATCGCATCGCGGCGCAGGTTGCGGATCGCCACCTTGGCGTCCTCGCCCTCGTGCTTGATGACCTTGATCAGGTCCCGCCGCCGCTCTTCGGTCAGGGCCGGCATCGGCACGCGAATCACTTCGCCCTGCGACGACGGGTTGAGGCCCAGATCGGAATCGCGGATCGCCTTCTCGACCTTCGCCACCATCGGCTTTTCCCACGGCTGGACGCCGATGGTGCGGGCGTCGATCAGCGTCACGTTGGCGACCTGGGTGATGGGCACCATGGAACCGTAGTAGTCGACCTGCACGTGATCGAGGATGCCGGTATGCGCGCGGCCGGTGCGAACCTTGCCGAGGTCGGCCTTCAGAGCCTCGAGGCTCTTCTGCATTTTCTGTTCAGATGTCTTTTTCAGTTCGGGAATCATGCTGCCACTCCTAAAATCCTAGACGTGAACCAGGGTGCCTTCGTCCTCTCCCATCACCACGCGCTTCAGCGCGCCGGCCTTGAAGATCGAGAACACGTTGATCGGCAGTTTCTGGTCGCGGCACAGGGCAAACGCCGTGGCGTCCATCACCGCCAGGTTGCGGCCGATCGCCTCGTCGAAACTGATGCGGTTGAAGCGGGCGGCTGCCGGGTCCTTCTTCGGGTCGGCGGTGTAGATGCCGTCGACCTTGGTCGCCTTCAGCACGATTTCGGCGCCGATCTCCGAGCCGCGCAGGGCGGCGGCGGTGTCGGTGGTGAAGAAGGGATTGCCGGTGCCGGCACCGAAAATCACCACCTTGCCTTCTTCGAGGTAGCGGATCGCCTTGCCGCGAATATACGGTTCGACCACCTGTTCGATGTTCAGCGCCGACTGCACGCGGGCGTTGATCCCGGCCTGGCGCATCGCATCCGACAGGGCCATGGCGTTCATCACCGTCGCCAGCATGCCCATGTAGTCCGCCGTGGCGCGATCCATGCCGGTCGCAGTACCGCCGACGCCGCGGAAGATGTTGCCGCCGCCGATGACGACACCGATCTCGACGCCGAGATCGGTGACCTCCTTGATTTCCGCCACGATGGTGCCGAGCACGCCCGGATTGATGCCATAGGCATCGTCACCCATCAGCGCCTCGCCCGAAAGCTTGAGCAGGATGCGGCGGAATTTCGGGGCGGGCATCGTCTGGCGGACGCCTACTTGTTGCCGGCGGCAGCGGCCGCTTGCGCCGCAACTTCGGCGGCGAAGTCATTGACCTTCTTCTCGATGCCCTCGCCGACGATGAACAGCGTGAAGCCGGCCACCGAGGCGCCCCTGGCCTTCAGCAGCTGCTCGATGGTCTGCTTGCCGTCCTCGGCCTTGACGAAGACCTGGCCCAGCAGCGTGACGTCCTTGAGGTACTTCTGCACCGTGCCTTCGGCGATCTTTTCCAGCATCGCTTCCGGCTTGCCGGCCTCGCGTGCCTTTTCGATGGCGATGCGGCGCTCCATGTCGAGCAGTTCGGCCGGCACGCCCGACGAGTCGAGCGACTTCGGCTTCGACGCGGCGATGTGCATCGCCAGATCCTTCGCCAGTTGATCGTCGCCGCCGACCACATCGACCAGCACGCCGATCTTCGAACCGCCGTGGATGTAGGACGCCAGCTTGCCCTTCGCCGCGACGCGCACGAAGCGGCGGATGCTCATGTTCTCGCCGATCTTGCCCACCAGCGCGGTGCGGGTGGACTCGACCGTGCCCTCGCCCATCGGCAGGGCCGAGAGGGCCGCGACGTCGGCGGGATTCTTCTCCGCCACCAGCCGCGCGCACTCGGCGGCCAGCTTGAGGAATTCGTCGTTCTTGGCGACGAAGTCGGTCTCGCTGTTGATTTCGAAGATGCTGCCCAGCTTGCCGTCGGCGGCGATGTGGATCGCCACCACGCCTTCCGCCGCGACACGGGTCGCCGCCTTGCTGGCCTTGTTGCCCAGCTTGACGCGCAGGATTTCCTCGGCCTTCGCCATGTCGCCGGCCGCTTCGGTCAGCGCCTTCTTGCATTCCATCATCGGCGCGTCGGTCTTCTCGCGCAGTTCCTTGACCATGCTTGCGGTGATTTCCGCCATTGCTCTGCTCCAAATTCAGTGAATCATTTGCCACGGCGGGCGCGGCGGCGCAGGCAGCTCAGTGCCCGCACCGCAGCGCCGCTGGCGCCGCGGCGGGTCGCCCTTACTCCGCTGCGTCCGAGACTTCGACGAACTCGTCGTCGCCGGCCAGCTGCTGCACCACCTCGTTGATCGACTGGTTCTTGCCTTCGAGGATGGCATCGGCCACGCCGCGGGCATACAGGCGGATCGCGCCGGACGAGTCGTCATTGCCCGGAATCACGTAGCTGACGCCTTCGGGGGAATGGTTGGTATCGACCACGCCGATCACCGGGATGCCGAGCTTGCCGGCTTCCGTGATGGCAATCTTGTGATAGCCGACGTCGATGACGAAAATCGCATCGGGCAGGCCGCCCATGTCCTTGATGCCGCCGATGGACTTGCGCAGCTTGTCCATTTCGCGCTGCAGGGTCAGGGTTTCCTTCTTCGACAGCTTCTCGAAGTTGCCTTCCGACATGGCGGTTTCCAGGTCCTTCAGGCGCTTGACCGACAGCTTCAGGGTCTTGAAGTTGGTCATCATGCCGCCCAGCCAGCGGTCATCGACATAAGGCATGCCGCAACGCTGGGCTTCCTCGGCGATGATTTCGCGCGCCTGGCGCTTGGTGCTGACGAACAGGATGGTGCCCTTTTTGGCCGCCATCTTCTTGACGAAAGCGATGGCCTCCTGATACTTGCTCAGGGTCTTTTCGAGGTTGATGATGTGGATCTTGTTGCGATGGCCGAAGATGTACGGGGCCATCTTGGGGTTCCAGAAACGGGTCTGGTGGCCGAAGTGAACTCCCGCCTCCAGCATCTGGCGCATAGTAGTGCTCATATGACTATCTCCGATATGGGTTGAACCTCCGCCTGGCCGTGCTGCTTTCCCTGATACGGAAAGCCACCCTATCGGCGCCAAGCGTGTGGATTTTGCCCGGGACCACCCCGGACAAGCCCGCGATTATAGCCGGGTCCCGGGGTCCGGCACAAGCCGCCCCGGGCTTTTCCGCAACCGGGGCGCCTTGTCCGGCCGAAAATCAGGCTAGACTATGCCAATCGACATAGGACGGCCGGTTCCGGGCGATTCGCCTCCCGCCGCCGCTCAAACCTGAGGACGCCCCATCCATGAGCCTTACTGCCGTGAATCGCCTCACTCCCGAGGGCGGCGACATCGAGCGTCAGTTCCGCAGCCACGCGCCGCTCGATCGCTTCGATCCGACGCGGACCAACGTCTCTCCGACGATCAGGAAGGCCATCAACGAGGTTTCGGCCATCGAAGCCATCGTCCTCACCGTGGACATCCGGCGTTCGTCCTGCGTGCTCAAGGAATCGATCGACATCCCCCAGTACGCCAAAATCCTCGATGATTTCGTGGCCGAATTCCGCACCGTCCTGCACTACCACGGCGGCTGGTTCGACAAGTTCACGGGCGATGGTTTCATCTGCTACTGGCTGGTGGAGAACCCATTTACCGACCACATGGACACGGTGCTCGATTTTTGCTGTTCCGTGATGGACAACTTCCGCACCTACTACTACCCGGCCTTCGTCGCCAACATGCGCAACGAGCCCGAGGGGATAGGCCTCTCCATCGGCGTCGATGCGGGCCCCTGCTACCTGACGCCGATTGTCGGCGACCTGACCATCATCGGCTCGCCGATCGTCGGTTCGGTGCGGATGTGCGAAGCCTGCTCGCCCTACCGGCTGCTGCTCAACGCCTACCCCGGCAGCCGGCTGATGGAAGGGATGGCGGCATTCTGCGGCCACCTGTCGGAAGACCTCTCCTACCAGGTCGAACGGAAATCCGTGGCGAGCAAGGAATACCCGCAAGGGCAGCTCGCCTACTCCGTGGAGTATTTCCGGAAGGGGCAGCGCCTGTTCTTCTGATGCCATTGGCGAGGATTTTCCGCTGCGCCGCAATCCACAGGAACACGAACACGCGTGAAACCGCGCCGGCAGCCGGCCATGGGCGTCCGCCGCAGGCAGCCTGCGGGTAAAATGGGTTTCCCCAATCCAGTTCCGCATTCATGCCCATTTCAATAAAGAACGCCCAAGACATCGCCGCGATGCGGGTCGTCTGTCGCCTGGCGGGCGAAGTCCTCGACTACATCGAACCCTTCGTCAAGCCGGGCGTCACCACCGCGGAGCTCGACCGCCTCTGCCACGACTACACGGTCAATGTCCAGGGCTGCATTCCCGCCCCGCTCGACTATGCGCCGCCGGGCTACACGCCCTATCCGAAGTCGATCTGCGCGTCGGTCAACCACCAGGTCTGCCACGGCGTCCCCAACGACCGCCCGCTGAAGAAAGGCGACATCGTCAACCTCGACATCACCAACATCAAGGACGGCTGGCACGGCGACACCAGCCGCACCTTCTGCGTCGGCGAGGTGTCGATCCTCGCCAGGCGGCTTGTCTCGATGACGCACGAATGCATGTGGGTCGGCATCGCGCAGGTCAGGCCGGGCGTGCATCTCGGCGCGGTCGGCGCGGCGATCCAGCGGCATGCCGAGGGCGCGGGATTTTCCGTGGTGCGCGAGTTCTGCGGCCACGGCATCGGGCGCAACTTCCACGAAGAACCGCAGGTGCTCCACTACGGCAAGGCCACGGACGGCCCCTTGCTGGTGCCGGGCATGGTGTTCACCATCGAGCCGATGATCAACGCCGGCAAGGCGGCGATCTCGGAACTGCCGGACGGCTGGACCATCGTCACCAAGGATCGCAGCCTTTCCGCACAGTTCGAGCACACCGTCTGCGTCACCGAAACCGGCGTCGAGGTGATGACGATGTCCGCAGGCGCCCCGCCCTGCCCGGCCCACATCCGGATCCATCCCTGAGCCGGACGGCCCGGGGCCTGTCCACGTCGTCGATCGCATGAGCGACTTGCGCAATCTGGCGACCGCCGCGCGGCAGCGCCTGGGCACCGAACAGCAGGCGCTGACCGCTGCCTGGCGGGAAAGCAGGAATGGTCCGGCCCTGCTCGGCGGACGCGCCGCGCTGGTGGACAGCGTGCTGCAGGAAGTCTGGGCGGCGCTGGCGATGCCCGCGGGCTTCGCCCTAGCGGCGGTCGGCGGCTACGGGCGCGGCAAGCTCTACCCGGGCTCCGACGTCGACCTGCTGATCCTGCTGCCGGAAAGCGACAGCGCCGTCCATGACTCCAGCGCGGCGCCGCAGCTCGAGCGGCTGATCGGGCTGCTGTGGGACATCGGCCTCGACATCGGCCACAGCGTGCGCAGCATCAAGCAGTGCCTGGAGCAGGCCGAACGCGACATCACGGTGCAGACCTCGCTGCTCGAGGCGCGCTACCTGGCCGGCGCGCGCGCCCTCTACGACGAATTCGAGCGGGACTTCCGGAGCGCGCTGGACCCGGCCACCTTCTTCAAGGCCAAGCAACTGGAGCAGGCCGAGCGCTACGCAAAATTCAACGACACGCCCTACAGCCTCGAACCCAACTGCAAGGAAAGCCCCGGCGGCCGCCGCGACCTGCAGGTGATCCAGTGGGTGGCGCGCGCGGCGGGCATCGGCGACAACTGGAAGGCGCTGGGACGGGAAGGCTTGATCACGACAGCGGAAGTGCGCCAGTTCGAGGGCGCCGACGCGCTGCTGCGCGACCTGCGCATCGAGCTGCACCTGGTCGCCGGCCGCCGCGAGGACAGGCTGCTGTTCGATCACCAGGAAAAGGTCGCCGGCGCCATGGGCATCGTGGCGACCGAGACCAAGCGCGCGTCCGAAGTGCTGATGCAGCGCTACTACAAGAATGCCAAGCTGGTGACCCAGCTCAATTCGCTGGTCATGCAGATACTGGCCGACCGCCTGCTGCCGGTGCGGCCGGGGCCGCCGATCGTCATCGATGCCCACTTCCAGATGGTGCGCGAGCAGCTGGACGTGCGCGACGAAGACGTCTTCCAGCGCCATCCGCGCGCCATTCTCGAATGCTTCCTGCTGCAAATGCAGCGCTCGGAACTGAAGGGCATGACGCCGCGCACCCTGCGCGCCTTGTGGCGTGCGCAGGGATGCATCGACGCCGGGTTTCGCCGCGATCCGGAAAACCGCGCGCTGTTCCTCAGCCTGTTCCAGCAGCAGCACCTGATCAGCCCCCTGCGGCGCATGAACCAGTACGACATCCTGGGCCGCTATCTGCCGGCCTTCGGCCACATCGTCGGGCAGATGCAGCACGACCTGTTCCATGTCTATACGGTCGATCAGCACATCCTGCAGGTGATGCGCAACCTGCGGCGCTTTGCCATGCCCGAGCTCGCCCACGAGTACCCGTTCTGCTCGCGGCTGATGGCCGGCTTCGAGAAACGCTGGCTGCTATACATCGCCGCCCTGTTCCACGACATCGCCAAGGGTCGCGGCGGCGACCATTCACAGCTCGGCAAGAAGGACGCCGCGCGTTTTTGCCGCGACCACGGCATCACCGGCGACGACGCCGACCTGGTGGGCTTCCTCGTCGAGCAGCACCTGACCATGTCGCAAGTGGCGCAGAAGCAGGATCTGGCCGATCCCGAAGTCGTCCTCGCCTTCGCCGGCCGCATCGGCAGCGTGCGCCGCCTCACGGCGCTCTACCTGCTGACGGTGGCCGACATTCGCGGCACCAGTCCGAAAGTCTGGAACGCATGGAAAGGCAAGCTGCTCGAAGACCTGTTCCGCATGACCGCCAGCGTCCTCCAGGGCAGCGCGGTGCTGCAGCTCACCGGCGTCGCCGAACGGCAGGAGGAAGCGCGGCGCATCCTGCGCTACTACGGCCTGCGCCCGGACGTCGAACTCGAATTGTGGAGCCAGCTCGATACCGGCTATTTCATGCGCCACGCCGCCGACGAGATCGCCTGGCACACGCGTACCCTCTACCACCGCCCGTCAAGTCCCGAGCCCGTGGTGCGCGCGCGCCTCAACCCGATGGGCGACGGCCTGCAGGTGATGGTCTACGTGCAGGACCAGCCGCTGCTGTTCGCCCGCCTCTGCGGCTTCTTTGCGCGCCTGGGCTACAGCATCGTCGACGCCAAGATCCACACCACGCGCCACGGCTATGCGCTGGACAGCTTCGTGGTGTTCGCCTTCGACTCCACCGAGGCGTATCGCGACATGGCCGGCCTGATCGAGCACGACATCACCGAACAGCTCAAGCAGCTGCCGCCGCTGCCGGCCCCCGTCGGCGGGCGCCTGTCGCGGCAGGTGCGCCACTTCCCGGTGACGCCCGAGGTGGACATCCGCGCCGACGAGCGCGGCAGCCAGTACCTGATGTCGATCAGCGCCGCCGACCGCCCCGGCCTCCTGTATGCCATCGCCCGCGTGCTGGGCCAGCACGGCATCACGCTGCATACCGCGAAGATCGCCACGCTCGGCGAGCGCGTCGAAGACGTCTTCCTCATCAGCGGCAAGGAACTGACGCATACGGCGACGCTGATCAGGCTGGAACAGGACCTGCTGGCCGTATTGCAGGTGTGACGGCGGCCTGAGCCGTGCCGCC
>Ga0207969_100221_pt1 | contig 32298 bp, 22 predicted proteins | sample LakWasMet25_LOW6_2_FD_183869 | JGI IMG/M metagenome (GOLD analysis project Ga0207969, IMG submission 183869) | Freshwater sediment methanotrophic microbial communities from Lake Washington under simulated oxygen tension - Sediment Metagenome... | ecosystem: Environmental > Aquatic > Freshwater >... | reverse complement strand
CAGGACGCCGTCGCGCTCCGGCAGCTCGAAGGCCACCCCCAGCGCCTGGTCGTCGAAGGGGAAGCGCTGCAAGGGAAACTCCCCGCGCAGCGTGCCTCGCAGCCGCCACCGCCGGACGTGCCAGCCGGCGTCGTTCTCGGTGCCCAGGTCGTCGCGGCTGAGGCCGCTCTCGTTGGCGATGCGCAGCATCGTCGGGTTGAAGTCCCCGAGCCACTTCACCCATGCCTCCATGTCGACGTCGAAGGTGCCGTTGCGCTGGTCGAAGCGGGTGACGTCGCGGAGGTAGATGCCGACGTACACCCGCCTCGCGGGGTCGGCGGAGGCCTGCCTCGGAGCGAGCGCCACGAGCGCCACGAGGACAGCGCCCAGCAGCAGGAGCAGCGCCCTCGCGGCGACGGATGGAGGGCGCCCGAGGAGACGTGGGACGTGGATGGAGTGCACGGCCCCGGAAGGAATCATCGCCCCTCGCGCGGGGCAAGGTCGGGCAGCGGGCGTGGCGCGCTCGGCTCAGCGACCGCCGGAGAGCAGGAAGGCCGAGGCCCCGACGCTCACGATGAGCAGCACGGCGATGGCGATCATGATCCAGGCGGGCTGACCGGCGATGGTGCGGGCCGACGGCTGCGTGGGCATCGACTCGGAGGTGCGCGCCGGGGCGCCCATGGCGAAGGCCGTGTGCATCGGCGGCTGCGGCTGCGGGCCGGGCATCGACGGGTTCAGCGGGGGCATGGCGTTGCCGGCGCCGTACTGCGGATAGGCCCCAGCCATGAGGGCCTCGATGGGCACGGCCATGGTCGGCTCGACGGGCGGCTGGGACGGCGGCGAGGAGGGCGCCGCGGTCGAGAAGGGATCTCCGCCGAAGGGATCACCCGCCAGGGAGTCCCTGGCGAAGGGGTCGCCGGAGGCGTCGGCAGGGCTCGCCAGCGGCGAGATGAACCCGTTGGGCGCGATGGTCGCAGGTCGCACCCGCTGCATCTGGTTGGTGGCGCGCAGGTCGCTCTCGTCGCGCTTCGGGGCGCCGGGGTTGAACCCACGGGCGCGGACCGGGGCCTTGAGCGTCGCCATGATCTCCTGGGGAGGGCGCCGCTGGGCCTGGAGTTCGAGCTGCGCGAAGGCCTCGGCGGTGTCGATGGCCCGGGTGGTGTTGCTCGGGTCGGAGCGGCCGCCGTCCTCGTAGGTGTGCGGCGGGGGCGGAGGCTCGGTGCCTCCCCCGAGGCCCTGGGACATCACCTGCGTCCCGAGCGCCGGGTCGAGGTCGGAGTCCCCCTCGAAGGACTCGCCGAAGAGCGACGCCGCCCCGCCCTGAGGCAGCCCGAGCTTGCCGTAGGCGCTTGGGTCGAGCGAGGAGAGGTCGAGCGCCATCGTGCTGTCCTGCCGGACCTGCGAGTCGGGCGTCGATCGCACGAAGGCCCCGTGCCGCGCGAGATCGATCATCTCCGTCGACTCGCTCACAGGTCGGGCTGCCTGCATCGCGGGCATCGGCACGGCGGCCGCGGGCATCGGCACGGCGGCCGCGGGCATCGGAGCCGAGGCCGCCGGATTTACGGGCGGCGTAAACTGCGGAGGGGACGGTCGCGCGGCGGCGAAGTCGGGCATCGACGGCCGCGGGGGCGCGAGGTCGGGCATCGACGGCCGCGGGGGCGTCGGGTCGGGCCTCGACGGCCGCGAGGGCGCCGGGCCGGGCTGCGAGGCGCGCTGGGCGGGCGCTGGCTCTTGCCGACGCTCGGCGGCCTGCCAGCCGTCGATGACGGTGGCCGATCGGGCCCCTCCGCCGGGAGCCGAGCGCACCAGCGAGGACGCGTCGCCCAGGCTGGTCGGCACCGGCGGCTCGGCCTCGTTGCCCGCGGTGGGCTGCCACTCCCCGGCGGCCTGCCAGGCGTCGCGCAGGGCCCGCTGAAAGCGCTGCACCGAGGGGGTTCGCTCCTTCGGGGACTGCTTCATCGCCGCGGCGATGACCTCCCAGACCGCCCTCGGGACGTCTTCGCGCAGCGTCACCAGCCGGTCGAGGGCCTGGGCCCGGCTCTCCTTGATGTACTGCCACCAGGTCTCGCGGCCCTCCGCGCGAGGCATCGCGGAGAGCGAGAGCATCTCCACAAGGATCACCGCGAGGGCGAAGACATCCGCGGTGGGCGGCTCGTTCCACCGGCCGCCGTGCTGCTCGGGGGCCTGGTACTCCCACCACGCGCCGATCGATCCAGCGCTCGCTCCCGGGGAGAAGGGCGCGAGCCCGAAGTCGCCGACCTTCACGTGGTGCTGCCCCGGGCTCACCCTTCGCAGCAGGATGCTCCTGGGCGTGAGCGCCCGGTGCACCACCGGCTGCGGCGCGACGGCGTGCGCGAACTGCACGGCGTTGCAGGCCTTGTCGAAGATGCGCTGCACCACGGTGAAGCCCGGCCGCGTGCCCGCCTGACGGTGGCCTCCGAGCCAGTTGGCGAGCGACCGGCCCTCCAGCCGCTCGGTGACCACATAGAGCCTGCCGTCGGCCTCGCCCCCGGCGAGCACCCCGAGGATGCCCGGGTTGCTCACCGGCCGGAGCCTCGTGACGAGCCCGTCGAAGGCCTCGCGCGTCGCGGCCCCGCTGGGGCTCGGCGCGCACAGGAACTCCACCTGCGCGGGCGAGTCGGGGCGCTGAAGGTCGTGGGCGCTCCAGCACTCCCCGAGGCCGACGTCCGCGAGGGGTGCGTCGAGCTCGAAGCGTTGTGCGATGCGCTGTCCTCGGCTGGCGGTGTCGTCCACCCTGCGGGTGCTCCTCGATGGGAAGGCGTGAGGTTCTAGGCGATGAAGCTACGCTGGTACGAAGGGTCTTCGGCCGGCAGCGCAAAGGGGGTCGTCTCGAGCGGCCTGGCGGTGTCTAGCATCACGGCGAGCTCGCTGGTGTCCCTCGATCCGATGCTGCCCTCGTAGGCGCCCGGGTGGGGGCCGTGGGGGACGCCCATCGGGTGGTACGAGAGGCTGCCCGGGCCGACGCCGCGCCGGGAGGTGAAGTTGCCGCGGGAGTAGAAGAGCACCTCATCGCAGTCGACCGAGCTGTGGGGATATGGGCAGGGGATCGCCTCGGGGTGGAAGTCGACCATCCGCGGGACGAAGCTGCAGAGGAGCGCGCCGCGTGTGGCGAAGGTGCCATGCCACGTGGGGGGCAGATGCACCAGCCCGGCGCGAGGCTGGAACGCCAGGATGGGGAACGCGAAGGGGTACACCGACCCGTCCCATCCCACGACGTCGAGGATGGAGTGGTCGAGCTCGAAGGCGTGGAAGCGGTCGCGGCGCTTGACCACCACCGTGCGGATGGACTCGTCGAGGGGCCCTCGGAAGTCCACCGGGCGGAAGTCCCGGTGGCAGTAGGGGGCGTCCATGCGGAGCTGGCCCACCTCGTTGCGCCACTGCTTCGGGAGGTGAAGCCCCCCGCGGCACTCGACGATGAACCAGTGCTGCGCCACGCCGGGGGTGAGCTCGATGCGGTGGGGGATGCCCTTGGGGATGACCACGTAGTCGTCGGGGCCGAAGGGCAGGTCGCCGAGGATGGAGCGCACCACGCCGCCGCCCGCGTGTACGAAGATGCAGTCGTCGCCGTCGCCGTTGACCACGTAGACGGGGTCGTCGGCGTCGGGGAAGGCCACCGAGAGCACCACGTCGTCGTTGAAGAAGAGGGGGGTGCGGGCGTCGACCGGCGCGCCCGGGCGGCGGGTCATCGACTGCGTGCGGAAGTGGCGCTTTCGCAGCGGACCGGGGGGGAGCGCCTCCGGGGCGGGCCAGCCGTGGGGCGACTCCGAGGGGCGGTGCGTGTGCGGGCGGTGGACGTGATACGCGATGGTGTAAGGCCCCTCGAAGCCGTCGCGGGTGATGCACTCCTCGTGGCGCAGCGCGCCGGAGCCGTCACGAAACGCGATGTGGTGCTTCGCCGGAACCTCTCCCCGCACGATGCGCTCGAGCATTGGTGATGACCTCTATCGAAGGGTTGTCAGGGTAGCGCGTCGGGCTGCGCGTCGGGGTGCGAGGCCCTGTAGGCCTCCAGCGCCTGGAGCCTCGCCTCGACCCGGAGGAGGGTGGGGTAGTCCGAGACGTCGACGCCGAAGCGACGGCAGGCATAGAGCTGCGGCGCGAGGCAGCAGTCCGCCAGGGTCACCTGGTCGCCCACGAGGTAGGCGCTGGCCGAGTGCACCGCCTCGGCCTCCAGGGCGCGCATGCCGCGGCCGACGAAGTGCCTCGCCCAGGCGGTGGCGTCGCCCTTGAGATCCTCGCGGACGTAGCGCATCACCTCGAGGTTCTGCAGGGGCTGGATGCCGGCGTTCACGATCTCCGAGAGCTGCCGCACCCTGGCTCGCACGAAGGGCTCCTGGGGCAGCAGGCGCGGGCCGGGGAAGGCGTCGTCGAGGTACTCGATGATCGCCAGCGACTGCGTGAGGCGCATCACCTCGCCGCCCTCCGTCCACTCCAGCGTCGGAACCTGCTGGAGGGGATTGAGCGCGGCGTAGGGCTCGCTTCGCTGCTGGCCGCCGTCCTTGAGGAGCGAGACGGCCACGTACTCGTAGGGGATGCCCTTGAGGGCGAGGGCGAAGCGCACCCGCCACGAGGCCGAGCTGCGCCAGTAGTTATGAAGCTTCATCGGGCCTCCACGCGCTGGACGATGTCACCGAAGAGGTCGCGCCCGGAGGCGTCGGCCATGCTGATGCGCACCACCTGGCCGTCGACCAGGAAGGGGGTGCTGGCCTTGCCGGACTCCAGCACCTCCCGGGTGCGGCGCTCGGCCAGGCACGAGATGCCGCGGGCGGGGTCGGTGTTGGAGACGGTTCCGCTGCCGAGGATGGTGCCGGCGGTGAAGGCGCGCGACCGGGTGATGTGCGCGATGAGGTCGAAGAAGGAGAAGTGCATCTCCGGGCCCGCGTCGGTGTCGCCCACCAGAACACCGTCGAGCTCGGTCTTGAGGCGCAGGTGCACCCGGCCGTCCTTCCAGGCGTCGCCCAGCTCGTCGGGCGTCACCGCGAAGGGCGAGAAGGCCGTCGAGGGCTTGGAGCAGAAGAACCCGAAGCCCTTGGCGAGCTCGTCGGGGATGAGGTTGCGAAGCGTGACGTCGTTGACCAGCATCACCAGGCGCACGCAGCTCGCCGCGTCGGCGGCGGAGGTCTGCGCGGGCGTGTCGCCCAGCACCACCGCGACCTCGGACTCGAAATCCAGGCCCCACGCCGGGTTGAGCAGGGGCATCGGGTCGCGAGGGCCCAGGAAGGTCCCGGAGCCCCCCTGGTAGATGAGGGGATCGGTCTCCAGCGTGGGAGGCGGCTCGGCCCCGCGGGCCTTGCGCACCAGGCGCACGTGGTTGAGGTAGGCCGACCCGTCGATCCACTCGTAGGCGCGGGGGAGCGGGGAGTGCAGGGCCGAGAGGTCGAGGGTCAGGGCCCCGGGGCCCAGCTCCCGCGAGAGGGCGCGGAGCAGGGGCTCGCAGCGCTCCCAGTCGTCGAGGGCGGCCTGCATCGTCGGGGCGACGGCTCGGGCCGAGCGGTAGCTCTGGCCGTCGGGCATCACCACGATGAGCGCGCCGTCCCGGGTGCCGTCTCGAAGGGTCGCGAGTCGCATGGTGCGTCGTCGCTTACCATCATCGCGCGATCGCCAGCAACGGTACCGCCAACGCTGTATGGTTCGGCGGTCGTGCGCATCCCCCTCCATTTCAAGCTCGCGGCGAGCTACCTGCTCGTGGTCGGGCTGGTGCTCGTCCCGACGGCGGTCTACCTCCAGACCTCGCTGCGCAAGGGCCAGCGCCACGCGGTGCGCGTCGAGCTGCAGGGAGAGCTGCGCGACCTCACCGCCCGCCTCGACGCCGCGCCCGCCGATCAGCTCGGCGCCCGCATCGACATCCTCTGCGGCGCCCTGCCGCTGCGCATGACCGTGGTCGACCCGGGGGGGAGGGTGATCTGCGACTCTCGCTACGCCAACCTCCGCAACCACGGAGATCGGGACGAGATCCGCCAGGCCTTCGCCGACGCCGAGGGCTTCGCGCTGCGCCCCTCGGCCACCACGGGAGAGATGACCCTCTACGTCGCGAGGCGCTTCCCAAGCCACGGGCAGTCCCGAGGGGTGATCCGCCTGTCGCGGCCGGTGTCCGCGGTGGACGCCGCCTCGGTGCAGGTCGCGATGGTGGTGCGCCAGACCAGCGCCATCGCCCTCACCGTCGCGGCGCTGCTCAGCCTGCTGGCCGCGATGGTGGCCTCGCGCCCGCTGCGGCACATGGCCCAGGCCGCGCGCTCGTTCTCCGAGGGCGATTTCGCCGCGGAGATCCCGGCCCCGAGCGACGACGAGATCGGCGAGGTGGCCCAGGCGCTGGAGCACCTCGCGTCGCAGCTCCGCGGCAAGCTGCTGGCCTCAGGCGCCGACCGCAGCACCCTCTTCGCGCTGATGGACGAGCTCCCGGTGGGGCTGATCCTCTACGGCGCCGACAGGACCCCGACGCGCATCAACGGCCTCGCCCGCAGGCTGCTCGGGCTGCGCCCCCACGACGAGCAGGCCCGCGGCGCCGAGCTGCCCGAGCTGCCGGGATGCCGCGAGGCCGTCGACCGGGTGATGGACGACGGCTTCACCCGCGAGGTGAGCCTGGCGCCCCCGTGGCTGCAGGGCTCTCCCCGCCGGGCGCGCTGGCTGGCGGCCTACGCACCGGACGGTCAGCGGTGCCCGGCGCTGGTGATCCTCGACGCCGGGGCGGCGGGCGAGCTGGCGGCGTCGAGGGCGATGATCGCCCGGTGCGCGGAGGTGCTGCGCGACGTGGCCTCGCGGAGCGACCCGGCGACGGTGGCGGCGCACGCCGGGGAGCTCGGCCGGGCGGCGGAGGCGCTGCTGCCAGTGGGTCCGCCGACGCACGAGGGCGTGGAGGTGCTGGCCATCGGCACGCTGCTTCGCGCGGCGCAGGAGGCGCTCTCGAAGCGGCTCGCGGCCGAGGGGACGAGGCTCGACGCGAGCGGGGCGGACTACACCCTGGCGGTGGTGGAGGTCGACGGTCGGGCGCGGCGCGCGGTGGAGGCGCTGCTCTCGTGGGCCATCGAGGCGAGGGCCGGGGCGCCCACGGTGAGGGTGCGGGTGGCCGCGGCCGACGGCGCCGCGAGGGTGATCGTGCGGGGCTCGACGGAGGTGGCGTCGCCCGGCGCGGAGCTGACCGGGTGGCTCGGTCCCATCGGGGGCGCCGTGGGCGAGCGCGTCAACGAAGACCAGGTGGAGCGATGGGTGAGCCTGGCCCTCGCGTGAAGCGCGGCGTGCGCAAGGGCCTGGTGGTGCAGGGGGAGGTGCACGACCGGCTGCAGTTCGAGCTGCGCTTCAACTACCCGGTGGGCGAGCCGGGGCGGTGGCGCTTCGACGTCGACGCGTACTTCTTCGTGCCGCGCAACGTCGGGCTCAACCGCGCCAACTACTCTCGGGAGCAGTTCTACTCGGACTTCACGGCGTACATGCGGGTGGACGCGAGCCCGCTGCCGCTGGAGCAGCTCGCGGACGAGACCAACCCCGCCTCGCCGCTGCACCAGATGGCCGAGGTGCTGCGTCGGCTGCGGTCCTCGGAGCGGGTGCCGACGCGGCCGGTGCAGGTTCACGCGAGGCTCTTCGCGCACCTGTTCGTGTCGGCGATGAAGTCCGAGCTGCGGCGCTGGGAGAAGCGCCTGCAGCGGCGGCTGCGCAGCGACACCATCGACCGTCGGGGGAGCGGAAACTCGCTCTTCCCGCGTCCGGTCGACGCCCCGATGGCGCCCGTCGACCCCGACGGTCGGCTGGAGGCGATGCTCGAGGAGATGCTCAAGCGCGTGGCGCGGACGCTGCGGCGGTACCGCGAGGTGCGCGCCGGCTGGTGGCCCTTCGAGCGGCTCTGCCACCAGTCGGTTCCGCTCGCGATGCGGGCGGCGGACGAGTACATGAGCCTCGCGCTGGAGGAGCGCCTCGCGGTGCTGGCGCGCGCCGCGGAGTCGGCCCGAGACGGGACGGGCTTCGTGGCGAGGGTGCAGCTTCGGGTGCGCGAGCTGGCCCGGCAAGAGGCTGAATACCGAGAGAGGTATGGATACCTGGTGCTCGACGGCCGCGCGCTCTCGGAGGACTCGCTGGCCTTCCGGGCGCGGCGCTCGGCGCCCGCGGGGGAGCACTTCACCTGGCGCGCGTCGGCGCTGAAGAAGAACGTCCAGCAGGCGCTCTACCTCGACCTCCGCGGGTCGCGTGCGGACACCTTCGTGCGCAACGCGGTGGCCTCCACCGGGGCGGCGCTCGCGGCGATCTGGGCGCTGGCGACACAGATTCCGACGCAGCTCGCGGGGCTGCCGACGCAGACGCGCTTCCTGCTCTTCTCCGGGGCGGTGCTCGCCTACGTGCTGAAGGACCGCATCAAGAACCTCACGGGTGAGTACCTGCTGAAGCGCGCGAGGGTGTTCGACCACAGCTCGGTGGTTCACGGCCCGACGCTGGTGGAGATGGGCCTCGGGGACCTCAACGCGCGCACCGCCGAGGCCGTGCGCTTCGTCGACCGCGACTCGCTGCCCGAGGAGATCACCGAGCGGCGGGTGGATGACGACCCGCGCCGGGTGGGGCCCAACCCCGAGGAGGTGATCCATTACCGCAAGCGGCTGGAGGTCGACAGCGAGGGGGCGAGGGCGCTGCCGGAGGGCTATCGCATCCGGGACATCCTGCGGGTCAACGTGCGGCACTTCCTGCTGCGGCTCGACGACCCGAAAGACCGGGTGACCTACTTCGATGTCGGCAGAGGCTGGTTCGACGAGAAGGATCTGCCGCGCGTGTACCACGTGCACGTGCTGATGCGGGTGCGGCAGCTCGGTCCAGGCGGGGTCGCGGCGGAGGAGCTCGCGCACCTGCGGCTGGTGCTCGACAAGGACGGGATCGTGCGCGCCGAGGCGGTGTAGCGGGGGCGACGGAGGCGGGTGTCCGCAGCGGGGAGGCGGGTGTCCGCAGCGGGGAGTCGGGTGTCCGCAGCGGGGAGGCGGGTGTCCGCAGCGGGGAGGCGGGTGTCCGCAGCGGGTCAGGGCGTGGGCGTGGGCACGGGCGGTGCGGCGGGCGCCGGGCGGTGGGACGAGCCCAGGAGGGAGCGGAGAGAGAGCGGGATGAGCCGGGGGATGGCGGCGTCCTCGGCGTGGGCGGCGTCGAAGGCGTCGATGAGTCGCGCGAGGAGCGTGATGTTGAGGCCATCCCAGAGGTCGACCTCCCCCTGACTCACGGGGGCGGCGGCGCGGGCTGACTCGGCGGCGGTGCCTACCTTCTCGACATCGTCGGCGAGGGCCTCGACGGTGTCGAGCCACTCGGCGGTGAGCGCGGTGCCGCGGGTGCGGGCGACCATCTCGGGCGTGCGGCTGGCGAGGCACGACCGGACGAGCTTCGTCAGCGCGCGGAGCGAGGCGGCGATCTGCGCGGCGGTGCGGGTGGTTCCAAAGGCGTCGGCGACGGCGGGGGCGTCGCCGAGCCACGTGGTGGCGACGGCGTGCAGGAGGTCGCGACGCTTGACGGCCTGCGCTCGCAGGGACTGCCACTTCGAGCGGGTGCTCGCCTGCTTCTGGCCCGCGGAGGTCGCACCGGTGGTGAGGGCGGTGTCGAGCCGGTCGCCTTCCGCGGCCGCCCAGACGCCGACGCGGAGTCGGTCGGGCGTGACTGCGCCGAGCAGCACGCGCTGGTCGGGCGTGGCGCGGACGAGGAAATCGAGCGAGATGCCGTAGAGGCGCTGGGCGTCGCGCGAAACGCGCGCGGTGTCGGAGCGCCGACCCAGGGCGACGAGGTCGTCGGTGTCATAGGCGCCGAGGTGGGCGAGGGCCTCCGGCTTCGTGGCGGGGCCGGTGCGGGCGACGAGCACGGGGAGGGTGTACTCGGGCTCGACGGGGGCCGGAGTGGAGGTGGGAGTGGGAGTGGACTCCTGCGGGATAGAGGGTTTGGAAGGACGGACCTTGGGTTTCTTCGATGTGGCCATTGGCGAACAAGGATCTTCGCGGGGCGAGGCGAGGTCCAGAGAATTGAGTGGAGAGCTGGAGTGCCCGCGTACATCGACTCACGCGGTGAGCGGGGTACGGCGAGACACGGCTTCAGCCGCCATGCTCACGCGCCGGATACGCCGGTCGACTGGACGGCTGCTCGAACGAGTGTCCGCCTTCCGGACAGTTGCGGAAGACTGCTCAAATTATCTCAGGATTGCGCTTGATGACGTGTGTGCGGTGGGTGTCCAAGCGAGCATACGACCGGCGCCACCTGCGTCGATTGACAGGTATCGGAGGGTGGGACGATGGGACGTTCTCTGGGATGGGTATGGCTTCTCTTGTTGCTGGTCGTCTCGTGTGGAGGCGGTGACCAGCGCGAGCGGGTCGCGCAGATAGCCCAGAATATCGATGTCGCCGCCCCGACCTGGCCTTCAGGTGCCTCGCTCTCGGTGACGCTTCGGACGCCGACTCGCATCGGCCTCGAATGGCCAGCGGCGGAAGACGACGTAGGCGTTGCCGGATACCACGTGTTTCGTGGCGCGAACGTAGTTGCGACGCTCGCGGCCTGGGAGCACTCGTGGGTGTCCACCGGGCATTCTCCGTCCCAGACCTTCCTGTTCGAAGTCCGTGCCTTCGACGCGGCGGACAATGTCTCCGCCCCCTCGGCGCTGGTCTCGGGTACCACCACCCAGGGGCCTTCGTCGGCTCCGGTCTGGGGGTCATCGCCCGCGCTCACAGTCCCGATGATCGGCAAGCGACAGGTGAACCTGCGCTGGGACGGAGCCACGGATGACTATGGCGAGCTCCGATTCGAGATCCGCGCCACCGCGTCCGGCGTCACCACGCTGCTCGCGACGATCGACGGGGCGAGCGGATATCCCGCCGAGTGGACCTCGGACCGACAGCTGTCCCCCGGCAACGCATACAGCTTCGAGGTGCGGGCGGTGGACTACGAGGGCAACGTGGCGGGGACGTCCCTGGCGGCTTCCGGCAGCACGCACGCGGCGACCGACCTCCCGGTCTGGGGCACCGGGAGCGCCATCACCGCACAGCGGCAGGGATGGAGTTCGCTGAGCGTCATCGGGCCTACAGCGGCCATGCCTCTCGACGTCGATCACTTCGCGTTTGCCCGACGGCCCACGGGGGGCTCATGGCAGCCGTGGACGCAGGCCGCGTATCCGTTCGCGTTCGGGAACGACTTCAATCCGGGACAGACCTGGGAGCTGCGCCTCCAGATCGTTGACGACGACGGGCTCCTCTCCGTCCCGCTGGAGACCAGCCTCGTGATGCCTGCGCCGACCCTGGGGACGCCGCCGCCGCTCGACCAGACGCAAGCCAGCGACCTCATGGACATCGCCTCGTTCCTCTACACCGGAGCGGATCCGGTGCAGGAGGGGGTGGACGTCGGGGCGCTGGTTCGAGAGCGCGTCGCCGTGCTGCACGGCCAGGTCGTACGGCGCTGACGGCGCTGCGATCCCCGTCGCCGGGGTGCAGGTCGAGCAGGTCAACACCCATGGCCCGAGCATCTTCGGCCGGACCTTCACGCGCAGCGACGGGCGCTTCGACTATGTCGTCCACGGCGGCGGGCCGGTGGAGCTGAGGTTCTCCGCCACCGGCATGCTGCCGGTGCAACGAACCGTGCAGGTCGAGTGGGGCGTCGGAGCCGATGTCGGGGAGGTGGCCCTGACCACCGAGAGCGCCACGACGACGGTGGTGGCCTTCGACGACCAGTGGCACGTCGCGCAGGGCGAGGTGGTCACCGACGCGGATGGCACCCGGCGCCCGACCGTGATCATCCCGCCCGGCACCACCGCGACCATGCATCTCGACGACTTCAGCGAGGCGCCGCTCCCGAGCGGGACCCTGCGGATGACCGAATACACGGTCGGAACGCGCGGCCTCGCTGCGATGCCAGGGACGATCCCGCCCAACGTCGCGTACACCTGGGCGGCGGAGTTCCGGTTCGACGAGGCGGTCGCCGCCGGGGCGCAGAGCGTGCGGTTCAGTCAGCCAGTGGCGATCTATGTCGACAACTTCCTCGACTTCAACGTCGGGGAGTCGGTGCCGAGCGGGTGGCTCGATCCGAACCAGGGCGAATGGTTCGCCAACGACCTCGGCAATGGCGTCGTGATGGCCGTGATGGCCGCGGTGGACAGCGGCGGCGGCGCGCTCCTCGACCTGGACGGCGACGCGGACGCGGACGCGGCGGACGCCACCATCGCCACCGCACAGGTCATCACCCTGGAGGAGCGCATCCGTCTCCACACGCTGTACCCGTCCGGGGCGGAGCTGTGGCGCTTCCGGGTGCAGCACTTCTCCGCGTGGGATGCGAACTGGGGAATCGTTCCGCCGGACGACGCGAGGGCGGCGGCGATCGGGGCGCTCACCCTCTCGCGCGCCACGGAGCACGTGACGGTGTGCCGCGGCTCGGTGATCGAGTGTCAGAACCGCACCCTGGGCGACGACATCCCGCTGCCGGGCACGCCGTTGTCCCTGCACTACAGCAGCGATCGGACGCCGGGCCGCCTCAACACCATCGATATCCCGATCGGAGAGCCGGGAGAGGGCTTTCCGAGCCTGCCGGCCTCCCTGATCGGCATCACCGTCCACGTCGATCTCCCAGACCGCACCGTCATCGACAACATCGGCGGCACGGCCGCGGAGCTGCTGCACTACCACCACCGGTTCACCTGGGACGGTCTGGTGAACGGGCGGCCGGTGTACGGCAGCGTGCCGGTGGTGGTTCGCATCGGGTACAAGTTCCAGGCGCTGTACGGGAGCGTCTCCCGCTTCGGCTACAACGGCAGCGGGACCGGGTCGGTGATCAGCAGCACCGCGATCCGCACCGAGCTCGTCTTCTGGACGGCCTTCCGCGCCCTCGTCGGCGGCCCCGACGCGCGCGCGCCGGGCCTCGGTGGCTGGACGCTCGACGCCCACCACACCTACGACCCGCGCACCGGGAACATCTCCCGCGGCGGCGGCGGCGTGGAGTCCACCGCGGCGGCGGGCAACGTCACGCGCTCGGCGGTGGGTCGGCCCGAAGGGTCGGCCGCGGAGGGCGTCGCGGCCGCGGACGCGTTGGTGTCTCCCCACAGCCTCGCGGTTGGGGGCGACGGGCGGCTCTGGTTCGCCGAGCTATACCGGGTGCGGCGGGTGACCCCGAGCGGGACCGTCGTCACGGTGGCTGGCGTGGAGGGGGACGACAGCTGCGGCGCGGACAACATCCCCGCCACCTCGTCGCCGATCGGGGGCTTGAGCCGCATCGCCCTGGTCGGTCGCGACATGCTCGTGATCTCCGAGGCGAGCTGTCACCGCGTCCGTTACGTGGATGAGGGAGGCATCATCCGTACGCTCGTTGGCACCGGCGTCGCGGGCTACGACGGCGACGGTCTCCCCGGGGAAGCCAGCCGACTGTGGAGCCCGCAGGGCATCGCCCGGATGGGAGGGAGCGCGCTCCTCATCGCGGACATGGGGAATCGTCGCATTCGTCGCTTCGACCTCTCCGACCGGCGTCTGCGGACGATCGTGGGCAACGACGACTGGACCTTTCCGAGCGCCAGCGTGGTGCCGGCGGCCGCCCGGACGCTGTGGGGACCAGACGGCGTCGATGTCGGCCCTCAGGGCGAGGTGGTCTTCTCGGACTCGCTGCTGAACAGGGTCTTCCGCCTCGGGATCGATGGACGGGTCGAGACCCTCGCGGGGACCGGGACGGCGGGGTTCAGCGGCGATGAGGGCGTCGCCACGGCGGCGCAGCTCAACACGCCGCGCGGGGTGCGCGTGCAGCGAGACGGCTCGGTCCTGGTGGTCGACCGCGGCAACCAGCGCGTTCGCCAGATCCGCCGTGATGGGCGGATCGCGACGGTCGTCGGATTCGGCGCCAACACGGGGCCCGGTCGGTGGGGCCGCGCGGCGACGGGGCTCGGCCTCTCGCCATGGATCCAGGACGTGGCGGTGTCGCCTGCCGGGTCGATCTTCATCAACGACCCGACCTTCGGCCACGTCGCCGAGGTGCTCGGCGGCGTGGCGATGGAGGACGGCGACAACATCATCGTCCCGGGCGTGGGCGGCGGGGAGCTCTACGTCTTCCGCAAGAGCACCGGCTGCCACCTGCGCACCCTGGACTCCGTGAGCCAGCAGCCGCGGTACACCTTTGTGTACGGGCTGGGTGACTGCCGCCCGACGGGGGTGGTGCTGGGCGACCCCCTCGACGGCAACGTCGTCGCCATCCACCGGGCGTCGGCCACCGATGTGCGGGTGCGGGGGCCGTTCTACGCCACCTCCGGCGAGGAGGTGCAGCTCACCCTGAACGGGGGCGGCTTCCTGGAGAGCGTCACCCATGGCGCCGATGTCTGGCACCTGCTCCCGGACGCCCGTGGGTTGCTGCAGAGCCTGAGCGACCCGCTCGGGCGCGAGCACCTCTTCACGTATGAGACCGACGGTCGGCTGCGGACGGACACGAGCCCCGCGGGCGTCGTGACGAGGCTGGCCACCGACGCAGACGAAGGCACCGGCGTGTTCACGGTGCGGCGCGTGCTGGGGACCGCGAGCGCCACGGGGCCGGAGTACGTGCACACGGTGCGGACACTGCCGGACGGAGCGCGGCAGTACGTGGACGTCTCGCCGGGCGGCGACGGCAGCCACACGGTGACGAGCACGACGACGGTGCAGCCCGACGGCCGGGAGCAGACCGTGGTCACCAGCGGCAGCACCACGCTCTCGGAGAGCGCGACGGAGCGCACGCCGGATCCGCGGCTGGGCGCGCGGGCGGCGTACGTCAGCCGCGCGACGAGCACGACCGCAGGGCGCACGCTGGGGGGACGGCACGAGCGCTCGGTGACCGCCACGATGGCGGTGCCGCCGGTGCCCACGATGCAGGTGGATGACGCGTACGTGAACAGCGAGACGACGCCGCGGATGACGACGCGCTACGACGCGACGCACACCGACTGCGGCGGCAACGCGCGGGTGCTGGAGACGACGCGCGGAGGTCGCGAGGTGCGCACTTGCCTGGATGCCCGCGGCCGGGTGGCGAGCGTCGCGGAGCTGGGGGCGTCGCCGACGCTGCATCCGGTAGAGTTCCACTACGACTCGCGTGGGCGGATGGACGAGGTGACGCAAGGGGCGCGGCGGGTGGTGTCCACGTGGCGCTCGGACGGGCGCCTGGACGAGACGGCGGTGGGCGTGGTGAGCGGCGGGGTGTTCACGGCGCTCCAGACCGCGGGCGCGGCGTATAGCGCGACGACGCGGCGTCCGACGTCGCAGTCGCTGCCGGGCGGGCGCACGGTGGGGATGAGCGTCGACGCGATGGGTCAGGTGGGTTCGCTGACGCCGCCGGGTCGCACGGCGCATACGATGACGTACGATGCCGACGGTCGCATGGAGAGCTTCACCTCACCGGCACCCGCGGCGGGCGGTAGCGTCCTGACCCTGGGGTGGATGTACAACGCGCGGCGGCAGCTCACGCGGCACACTCGGGCCGACGGCGGGTACGTCGACCTCGCGTACGACAACGCGGCGACGGGGCACCTGGACACGGTGACCTTCCCGGCGCTGGGAGCGGTGAGCTACGGGTACCGCGCGGCGACGGGGGCGGGCGAGACGGTGAGCGACCCGTCGGGATGCCGACTCCGCACGGTGTACGAGTCGGAGACGCTGCCCACGGGCGTGGTGCTGGAGAGCGCGCCGGGCGGGACGTGTCCGGTGCGGGGCACGGTGAGCCGGACGGTGAACGCGCTCTTCGAGACGACCGCCATGACGGTGGGCGACGCGCCCGCGGTCACCTTCACGCTGGACGCGGACGCGGACCGCCTCGTGACGGGCGTCGGGGAGCTGGCGCTGGCGAGGGACCCGGCGACCGGGCGGCTGACGGAGACGAGCGTCGGGGTGGTGGGGACGCAGGTGGCGTACACGGCCTACGGCGAGCCGGCGACGCACAGCGCGACGGTGGGCGGCGCGACGGAGCTGGGGCTCGGGTACAGCTACGACGACCTGGGACGCATCGAGACGGTGACCGAGAGCGGGACCGTGTCGCGGACGACGACCTACGGGTACGACAGCGCGGGGCGGCTGGCGACGGTGAGCCGTGGTGGCGTGGTGGAGGAGTCGTACGCGTACGCGGGCAGCGACGGGGCGAACGGCAACCGGACGGGGTGGACCAACGGCGGCGGCTCATACACCGCGACGTATGACGCGCAGGACCGGCTCACGTCGTCGACGCTGACGGGCGGGGCGACGACGACCTACGGCTACGACGCCCACGGGTCGATGAGCACGCGGACGGTGGGCGGCTCGACGACGACGTATGCGTGGGATGCGCGCGGTCCGCTGGCGAGCGTGACGCGGCCGTGGGGTGCGGCGGTGATCAGCTACGTGCTCGATCCGCAAGGGCGGCGCATCGGGCGCAGGGTCGGCGGGACGCCGGAGCGCGGGTGGCTCTACGCGGGCGGGCTGCACCCGGTGGCCGAGGTGGACGCGGACGGCACGACGGTGCGGCGGGTGTTCGCGTACGCGACGCGGGGGCACTCGCCGGACCTGGTGGTGCAGCGCGAGGGGAGTGCCTGGGTGACGTACCGGGTGCTGAGCGACCACCTCGGGAGCGTGCGCGCCGTGGTGAGGGCGAGCGACGGCACGGTGATGCAGCGGATGGACTACGACGCCTTTGGGCGGGTGGTCACCGAGACGGTGGCGAGCGGGTGGGTGCCGGTGCCCTTCGGGTACGCGGGTGGGCTCTACGATCGGGACACGGGGCTCGTGCGCTTCGGGGCGCGGGAGTATGACGCCAGTCTCGGAAGGTGGGTGAGCCGGGATCCTGCGCTCTTCGCGGGGGGTGACGCGAACCTCTACCGGAATAACTACGGGGATCCTATCAATTTCATCGACCCAAGCGGTCGAGTGCCCCTCCCTATCATTTTCGCCGTTGGTTTTGCGGCTGGTTGGGCCGGCGCCGCCCTTGGGGACGCGATCTACACCTACGCCCACGGACCGAATCCAAATAGCTTCGAGGTTCACCGCATCGTTGACGATTTCCATCGGGGACGATCGTCCTGGTCGACGACAGCGAATGAACTGACGACATCGCGGCATGCCGTGAATGGTTGGGGGCCGGAATGGGCGAACAACCCGGCGGTGGCGGAAGCAGAACATTGCGCAACGTCAGCTGACATGGCTGAAACCTTTGGTCGGCCGTTGGCTGTTGCTGCCGCAATCGGATACGATACCACAAAGATCTTCATGGGCCCTGCCTCGTCCTTGCTTTCTACCGATGGGTCGCCCCCTACTCCTGGAAGCTTTAGTTCTATGGAAATCGGCATTGCATGCGCCATGAGTCCGCCGGAACCACCTTTGCTGATTTCGCGATAGGACGACATCCGACCGATGGGCAACGGGCGCCATACAGACGAATGCTCGCCAATTGAGGGTCTTGCGGCCGCTGCGTCGGTCTTGACTTTTATTGGTGTTGTATTGTTCATTCCGGCACTTGTATGGTGGATTCAGAGTTTTCACGAAGTGGCTGTTCGAAAGTCCGGCACCTGGTTTGGCCCAGCAGTATCCTCGCTCGTATTCTTGGCCCTCGGCTTCCTGCATAGTAAAAGGAATCCGGCCCGACTGGTCCTGTCGAGGCGGAACTCAGCCCTTGCTGTTTGCCTGGGCCTGGCTGGGACGGTCCTGTTGATCATTCCTAGACTTCATGAGTCTTATTTCGCGTCCGCATGCCTTTCGTCGCGTGGCCGAGACGTATGGTCGTGCGCTGGTGCTCTATCGCTTGGGAGGAGGTATCGGATTTCTCATGAGCGCGATCTGATTATAGTCGCACTTTCCGACCGATGTCGGAGTTCTCGTGAGAACGACTATTCGTGCTGGGTGGTGTTCAATGAATGTCGATCCAGTGAGTGCTTGGTTGGAGTTTGTGCAAAAATACTTGAGCAATGTCGCGTCGCTTCGATGAACTCATGTTCCCGAGCTGTTGAGGTTTGTGCCCCACTTTGCCGACACTAGTGGACCGTTTGATAAATTCCTGAACATAGTCACTTCGTATGTCGCGATATCCACTCATCCATCTTCTCGCGCGTCCAAGACCACTTGAACGGGTGTGCAAAGAATCGGTTGTACTCGGGCCAACTCGCGCCGAGATGCTCGATGAGCGCGTCACGACTCGGCCAATCACCGCGGGTGAGGTAGCGCTCTCGGAACGCCCGCAGGAGCAACTCCGCCTGGTCCAACCACGACGCGTGGGCGGGGGTGAGGAGCGTTCGGACGCGCGGGAAGTACTCGCGAAGATAGTCGGTCGTCGCCGCCGCGATGTGACTGGCCCCGCCATCCCAGATGACGTGAATCCGGCGGGCGTCGCGGTGACTGCGGAACAACTCCTTGAGCGCGGGCCGAAGGTGGTCGCTGTCGTTGGCGTCGAGGCACCATCCGCGCATCCGGCCGGAGTGCACGATCAGCGCCGCGAGGAAGTTCACTGTTCCATGGCGAATGTACTCGAACTCGCGGCGCTCGATCAAACCGGGTCGCATCGGCCGGGTGGGGCGTACCCGCTCCAGGGCTTTCAGGCTGGGCATCTCGTCGAGACAGATCACAACCTCGCCTTTTTTCGCGAGATCCTGCACGTTTTCGTAACACCAGAGGACATCGGCGGCCCGCTCCCGGAACGTCCCGTCCAGCGTCGGTGTCTTCCAGTAGCGCGAACGGTGCGGTTGCAAGTCGGCGTAACGAAGGATCAGCGAGACGGTGGAGTGCGCGATCGACGGGACGATGCCACGAGCAATCGCGATCCGCGCGAGGCTGCGCGTCGACCAGTGGGTCATGTGCAACCCGATGCCAGCGGGCGCGCAACACGCAAGCTGTTCAATCTCGACGCGGGCCAGGGGGGGAAAGCCTCCGCGGCCGACCTGGCCGGGAGGCGTCTGACAGGGCATCCATGCCCTCCTCCTCGTATCGCCGGCAGAGACTCCATATCGTCCCGCGGGACACCTCCAGATGTTCCGCGAGGGCTTGCACGACCGTTGTCGGGTCCACCATGGCGAGTAGGATCCGTGCGCGGCGCGCGGCTCGTTGGGCTGTTGCCCCGTCGCGCACCAATCCTTCCAGACACTCTCGATCGCCGTCCGGCACGACGATCACCTTCGGCAGACGTCTCCTCATGGGGGACGCGTCTATCACCCGCAGTGACTATGTTCAGGAATTTATCAAACGGTCCACTAGGCCGGTCATGACTTCGAAGAGGGCAACTGTGACGTTCGTCAGTGCTTCGATATTGGCCCTGTCCGTAGGATTCTTATTGGTCTTTGTTCGGCTCTGTGTTGAAATGCCGAGCTGGGGCATGCCGATCGATGAGGGCCGGGTATGGATCGCAAGCATCTTTGCGTTGATGGTCGTTCTTGCTGTCAATCGATCCTCGTGGCCGCGCGGATCAGGGGCCGTGCTCAGTGCTGCTGCCGGGCTGGTTATCGGGATCCTCGGACTAACTTGCTTTGGATGGAACATGTTTTATCGGGTTGCGTCAAAAGCGTGTGCCCGGGGCGAGATCGTTGCCTGTCACCGGCTTGTCGTGGCTGCGCGGGGCGGTCGGGCTGGTGCAGCCTCGGCTTTGCGCAACTGTGTTGATCGTCGCTGGGTTGATTGGTGCGTGACTGGTTTGAACTGGTCATGTGATGCCGTGTTTCAGTACGGGACTTGCGCGGAGCGACGGACGTTGTCCGACTCCTGTGGGGCAACGAGTTCTCCCTCGCAGTCACATTGCCGAAGCCTCACCTCTCAGAACTGTGCGCCATCACCTAGGTGACCGCGGAAGCCATCCAGTACGACCCCTTCGTCAGCAGTCGCCTGAGCCCTGCCCCCGAGGCGGAGGGTAACCGTTCACGGGTTTGTTTGATAATCACGTACATGGGACGCACGAGCACCGTCACCCCCGTCACAATCGACGTGGTCTCGTATGTGATCGGGAGCGCATGGAGTCGTGCTGTTTCACTGGTCCCGCCGTGGAGCGCCCCCCTACGGCGGCTGCGGCAGCAGCGACGGCACCGGGCGGCCCAGTCGGAACGCGTCGTACGCCTCCGTCAGCCAGTCGAGCAGGGCCCGCTTCTGGCGTCGCAGCGTCATCACGACGGTCATGATTCGCTCGAAGAAGCGGCTTCCTGTCGCGCTGTCGGTCCCGAAGCTCAACTTCCTCATTTGCACGCTGGGGCGCAATTCCTGCTCGCCCAGGTTGTTCGTCGGCTCGACACCCTCGACCGCCACGAAGGTCCACAGCGCGGGGAACAACCTCTGGATCTGGTCGCAGACTCCCGCCGTCGTCGCCTCCCCGCACTCGATGCCCGCATTCAGCGCCGCTCGCACAGCCCGCTGCAACCCGGTCAACTTGCGGATCATCCATGCTCGACTGCGGCGCCCCTGCTTGACCCAGGCCCACCACCTGAACATCCGGGCGGACTCGCGGAGCAGCGCCCGTCCCGCGTCGCGACTGCGACCTCCACGTTCGACCATCGCCTCGAAGTCCCGGTCCAGGTGCGCCCAGCAGATCTGGCGGCGGAGGAAGTCGATCCAGAGATACGCGCTGAATCGATCGGTGATGGAGATTCCTGCCCAGTCCACGCCCATGAGCTTCTGCGCGGCCTCGGTGCTGCGGTGGCGATGCACCATGAACACCGTCACCAGCGCCGTCGCCATCACCCACAGCCATGCGCGGTGCTTGTCTTCGCGCCAACTCGTCTCATCGATGTTCGCCCAGGGCGCCGCCATCGCGGATTCGTGCGCCTCTGCGTAGGGCGCCGCCAAGGCCTCCGAGACGAGCGCTTCACTGCGGGAGACGGACCCCAGCGCCATCGGTATCTGGAACACCTCTTCCAAGAACTCCGTGACCATGCGTGAGTCGCGTCAACTACTTCTGCCGGTTCACGACAACTATTCCTGCCGGTTGAGGAAGCCCGTCCGCTCCACCGCGGCGACCGCACGGTGGAGCTGTGGTTGATGTCGATGGCGGGTCGCGCGCCGAGCATGATGATTCGCTGCCTCTCCTACGGGTTGTTGGTCGAGGTCGTGGTGGTGGGACTGGCGCCCTCGGTGTCGGTCGGCACGTTCGCGGCGGCCGACGGTGTGGCCGTCTCCGAGACCTCCCCTCGCTTCGCCGCGCGCTCCTTGGCGCGAGTCCCGCGGTAGCTGTCCATCGGGTTGAACTCCAGGATCATGGCGTGATGCACGAGCCGGTCGATCGCCGCGAGGGTCGTCATCGGGTTCTTGAAGATCCGCTCCCACTCGGAGAACACGAGGTTGGAGCTGATCAGCAGCGAGCGCCGCTCGTACCGCTCGGCCATGAGCGTGAAGAGCACCTCCGCCTCCTCGGGGCTCTGTTGGATGTACCCGAGGTCGTCGAGAATTAAGGCGTCGTAGCCGTCGAAGCGACGCAGCGCCTGCGGCAGCTTGAGGTCGCGCTTGGCTGCCAGCAGCTCCTGCACGATGCGGAAGGTCGGCACCCACAGCACGCTGTGGCCGCGCTCGACGAGGGCGTGCCCCAGCGCCGCCAGCGCGTGGCTCTTGCCCACGCCCGGCCGACCGAAGGCCAGCACGTTGGTCGCCCGGTCGAGGAAGGCGCCCTTGGCGAGCTCGCGCAGTTTCGCGAGCAGCGGGCGCGGGAACGTCCCCTCGTCGAGCGTCGCGAAGGTCTTGCCCGGGGGGAGCTGGGCGGCGCGGCGGAGGCGCTCGACGCGACGCTGGTGACGGCCCTCGTGCTCGTGTTCGAAGACCTCCAGCACCACCGGCAGGGCGTCAGCGTGCCCCGCCTCGGTCAGGCGGCGGGTCATCGTCGCCGCGAGCGTCGGCAACCGGAAGAGTTGCGCGAGCTCGTCCGACCGCAATGACGGTGGGCGACGCGCCCGCGGTGGGCTTCACGCTGGACGTGGACGCCGATCGCCTCGTGACGGGCGTCGGGGATCTGGCGCTGGCGAGGGACCCGGCGACCGGGCGGCTGACGGAGACGAGCGTCGGGGTGGTGGGGACGCAGGTGGCGTACACGTCCTACGGCGAGCCCGCGACGCACGCTGCGACGGTGGGCAGCGCGACGGAGCTGGGGCTGGGGTACAGCTACGACGACCTGGGACGCATCGCGACGGTGACCGAGAGCGGGGCCGTGGGGCGGACGACGACCTACGGGTACGACAGCGCGGGGCGGCTGGAGACGGTGAGCCGCGGCGGCGTGGTGGTGGAGTCGTACGCCTACGCGGGGAGCGACGGGGCGAACGGCAACCGCACCGGTTGGACGAACGCCGCGGGGACGTTCGGATCCGTTGGCAGGTCGGAGGGGCCTGCCGTGAGCGCTCCGCTGACCACGCTCGAGAGTGCTGTGCTTCGCATCGGGGTGGGCGGCGACCCTCAGTGAGCGTCGTCCGGCGCCTGCACGCCGCGCTCCTTCAGCCACTTTCGGAAGTCGTCCTTGTCGATGGACTTCTCCAGCCCCGCGAGCGGCTCGATGGACTCGTTCTCCACCAGGGCCTTGAGGGCGTCGTCCATCGCGATCATCCCCTCCTTCTTCCCCAGCTTGATGAGCCCGGAGATCTGGTGCGTCTTGCCGTCGCGGATCATCGACGACATCGCGTTGCTCCCGAAGAGGATCTCCACCGCCGCGCAGCGCCCGCCCTTCTTCTTACGCAAGAGCTGCTGCGCCACGACGCCCTTCAGCACCGAGGCCAGCGTCCCCCGCACCCCCGGCTGACGGTCCGCCGGGAAGACGTTGACCACCCGGTCGATGGTCTTGGCCGCGGAGTTGGTGTGCAGCGTCCCGAAGACCAGCACCCCCGTCTCGGCGGCGTTGAGGGCCATGGAGATGGTCTCCAGGTCGCGCATCTCGCCCACGAGGATGGCATCGGGGTCCTCGCGCACGGCGGCCCGCAGCGCGGAGGAGAAGCTCTTGGAGTGGGGGCCGATCTCGCGCTGGGACATCAGCGACTTCAGGTTCGGGTGCACGAACTCGATGGGGTCTTCGATGGTGACGAAGTGCATCGCGCGCGTGGCGTTCATCTCGTTGATGATCGCCGAGAGCGTGGTGCTCTTGCCCGACCCGGTCGGGCCGGTCACCAGCACCAGGCCCGAGCGCAGGTGCACGATCTTGCGGATCGACTCCGGCAGCCCGAGCTGCGCCACGGTCATCAGCTTCGTCGGGATGATGCGCAGCACCGCCGAGTCGCCGCGCTCCTGCCGGAAGAGGTTCACCCGGAAGCGCGAGACCCCGGGCACCTCGTAGGCGAAGTCGATGTCGCCGGTCTCGACGAACTCGTGCCAGAGGTGCGCCGGAGCGATGGGCTCCAGGAGCTGGACGAAGTCCGTCCGGTCGAGCGTGCGGTAGCGAATCGGCTCCATGCGCCCGCTCAGCCGGAAGATCGGAGGACGGCCCACGGAGAGGTGCAGGTCGCTCGCTCCGCGGTCGTTCATCAGCCGGAGAAAGCGGTCGATGCGGTTCTGCCCGGGGGTTCCCGGCGCGGTCGTCGGCAGCACAGGCTTCGCCGCAACGACCGGAGCAGGGGCAGCGACCGGCACAGGTGCAGGTGCAGCGACCGGAGCAGGGGCAGGGGCAGGGGCCGCGGCGGGAGTCGGGATGGCCTGCGCGATGGGGGCGGGCGGCTGCGCGGCGACCACGGCGGGCTCGCTTCGCCGCGAAGGGGCGGTGCGCGGCGCGTGCGGCAGCAGCAGCGGCTGGATCACCGGCGGATCGGGCTCCGGGGGCGCGGGGAGCGTCGGTGCGGGGGAGGGCGCGCCGCGGTAGGCGTGCTCCTGCGGGCGCACCGGGGGGATGGTGGCCCCGGAGGGATGGGGGCGCGAGCGCTGGACGACGACCTCCTCGGCGACGACCGAGGTGCGCCGACCGACCATGGGCTGCTCGACGCGCTCCTCACGGATGCCGCCGAAGCGCTCCTCCCGCACGGGGCCAACGCGCTCCTCACGGACGCCGCCGAAGCGCTCCTCCCTCACCGGCGCGACCCGCTCCTCACGCACCTTCGGCGCTCGATCGGACCGAGCCGGGACGACCTCCTCTCGCAGCGATCCGAGTCTCTCCTGTCGGGGCGCCGACGGTCGCTCCTCTCTCGCTCCCCCGAGGCGCTCCTCTCTCACCGATCCGAGCCTCTCCTCCCGCACTCCCCCGAGGCGCTCCTCTCTCACCGACCCGAGTCTCTCCTCTCGCACTCCTGCGGATCGCTCCTCCCTCGCGATGGGGGGCTTGCTGGGGCGTCGGGACGGGCGCTTCTCGTTGCTCATGCCTGTGCTCCGCTCGACAGCCGCGCCTCGAAGGCCTCCTTGCGATCGGCCCGCGCGAACGCGAACTCCGGCGTGATGAGGCCCGCTTCGAGCAGGTCTTCGAGGCTCTGGTCGAGGGTCATCATCCCCGCCGCGCGGCTGATCTGCATGAGGCTCGGCAGCTGGAAGGTCTTGTGCTCTCGGATCATCGTCCCGACGTTCATGATCCCCTTGAGCACCTCGTAGACGGCCACCCGCCCCTTGCCGTCGGCCCGCGGCGCGAGGCTCTGCGACACCACGTATTTCAGGCTCTCCGAGAGGCCCATGCGCGCCTGCGCCTGCTCGTCGGGGGGGAAGCTCTCGATGAGCCGGTCGACGGTCGCCACGGCGCTGGTGGTGTGCATCGTCGCGATCACCAGGTGGCCCGTCTCCGCGGCGGTCATGGCCATGCGGATGGTGTCCACGTCGCGCATCTCGCCCACCATGATGACGTCAGGGTCTTCGCGCAGGGCGGCGCGCAGGGCGCGGGCGAAGCTCCCGGTGTGGCGCCCCACCTCGCGCTGGTTGACCAGCGACGACTTGGCCGGGTGAACGAACTCGATCGGGTCTTCGAGGGTGATGATGTGGTCGCTCTTGGTCTCGTTGATGAGGTTGATGATCGCCGCGAGCGTGGTGCTCTTGCCTCCGCCCGCGGGCCCCGTCACCAGGATGAGCCCCTGGTGGAAGTCGAGCAGCTCGGTGAGCTGCCCCGGGAGGCGCAGGTCCGCGAAGGTGGGCGGGATGTTGGGGATGCACCGGAAGGTCGCGCACATGCCCTTGCGCTGGCGAAACGCGTTGGCCCGGTAGCGCCCGACCCCGGGGACGGCGTGGCAGAAGTCCACCTCGCCTTCGGACTCCAGCGCCCTCAGCCGCACCGGGTCGATGATGCCGGTGATGAGCGCCTCGCACTCCGCGGCGCTGAGGGGCGACTGGTCGATGCGCTCGATCACCCCCGCCACGCGGATGTACGGCGGCTCGCCGACGGTGACGTGAACGTCCGAGGCGCCGCGCTCCCGGGCCATCGCGAGCAGCTTGTCGAGCGCGTCGTCGATGCGCTCGCTGCGCACCGCGGCGGTCTGCTCCCGCCCCACCACCCCGCCCACCTCGCGGAACATCTCCGCCGCCCTGGTCCGCACCTCCTGGTCCGCGTCGCCCTCCATCACCCGCTGGAAGAGCTTGATCATCCGAGGGTCCTTGGAGCGCGCGCAGGCCCGCAGCACTTCCATCCGCACCTCCGGCCGCTCGTCCTTCAGCAGGTCGACCAGCGCCCGCAGCGCGCTGTCCCCACCGATGGATCCAAGCGCGTCGATGGCCGCCCAGCGCGCGTCGGGATCGTCCAGGGCCTTCACCAGGTGCGGCACCACGCGCTCGTCCTTGAGCTTGCCGAGGGTCTCGCAGGCCGTGATGCGCAGCCACCAGTCGTCGTCCGCGAGCAGCTTCACCACCGGGCCGATGAGCCGCGGGTCCTCGAAGTGCTCGGCCAGCACCAGGGCCTGCATGCGCACCTCCTCGTCGGGGTGGTCGAGCAGGCTCACCGCGGGGCGCAGCACGTCGTCGCCGAAGGTCTTGAGCGTGTTGAGGATGCGCGTGCGGAGCCAGCCCACCATCGAGCGCGACTGCTGGAGGATCTCCGTCAGCACCTCCTCGGGCTTGCCCGTCGACAGCAGGATCTCCACCGCCGTCCGTCGGATCGCGTCCTCCCCCTCGGCGAGCAGGCGGTGGAGCTTCGGCTGCAGCGCCGCCGGGTCGGTGCGCCCGGCCTGCTGGATCGCCTTCAGCGCGTGCGCCCTCACCGCGGCGTTGTCCTGGGCGAAGCGCTCCAGCATCAGGTCGGTGACGTCACCCCTCGGGCGCTGAAGCCCCGAGAGGGCCTCGATGACCCGCTCCCGGAAGCGGTCGTCGGGGTCGTTGGCGAGCGCGATCAGCTCGTCGACCATGGCGTCGACGCCCTGGTCGGCCACGAGGCGCTGGAGCGCCGTGACGCGCATCACCGAGGGGGCGTCCTTCAGGGCCCGGCGGGCGAAGGCGAGGCGCTCCTTGGAGGGGAGCTCGAGCGCGGTCTCCCACCCCACGCGCTGGCGCATCGAGTTGGAGTCGCGGAGCAGCTCCTCGATGGCGGGCGTCACCAGGTTGGGCGGGAGCCGGGCGATGACCCGCTGCGCGAAGGACTTGGCCGCGGGGTGCTGGGTCTGCATCTCGCTGAAGAGCAGCGCGATGGAGCGGGGGTCGGCGCGGCTCACGAACATCGACGCCGCGGCCTGGCGCACCGTGGCGTCGCCGACCCACAGGAGGGGTACGAGCTCCGACGGCTTGACGGAGCTGTCGTCGCGAAGCGCGGAGAGGGCAGCGAGCTTCTCGTCGTCGGTGCGCCACTGCGCCTCTTTGACCTTCTGGAGCGGAGAGCGAGACGAACCGAACAGCGCCATCCAAACCTCCACGACGCCGCCCTCGCGACCCGCGAAGGATGAACGGCGCGCTTTGCCCCCGCAGTATCGCGCAGTCCATCGCAGGGCGGGGGGTCGAAACCGCACCTCCGCTCCTAAGGCCCCCTTAGGTTCCTGGCCGCGCCGAGGGGGCAGGGGCTATAGCCACGGGTGATGTCGCTCACCTCCCGCATCGAGTCGTTCTGCGAATGGCTCACCCACGAGCGTCGCGCCTCCCCCCTGACGGTGGAGCACTACCGACGGGACCTCGACGCGCTGGCGGCCTACGCGCGGCTGCACCGGGGCGCCGAGGTCGACCTCGACGGCATCGACCTCACGGTGCTCCGGGGCTGGCTCGCGGAGCGCTCGAAGGCGAGGGTGAGCGCGACGCTGGCGCGCAACGTCTCCGCGGTGAAGAGCTTCTTCCGCCACGCCCTCGGAGGGGGATGGAAGGGGGAAGACCCGACCGCCCGGCTGGTGGCCCCGAAGGTTCGGCGGCGCCTCGAGCGGCCGATGTCGGTCAACGACGCGGGTCGCATGATGGACTCGCCGAGCTCGACCCCGGAGGCGCCGATGAAGGCCGGCGCGTCGGGCGCCCGGCAGGTGATGGTGATGAAGCGCGACCGCGCGCTGCTGGAGCTGCTCTACGGCAGCGGGTTGCGGGTGAGCGAGGCGGTGGGCCTCGACCTGGGAGACCTGCAGGGCACGACGGCGAGGGTGCGGGGCAAGGGCAACAAGGAGCGCGTGGTGCCGCTGGGGAGCCAGTGTGTCGAGGCGCTCGACGCGTGGCGCGAGGTGCGGCCGGGGCTCACCGACGTCCGAACCGGCACGCAGGACCCGAACGCGGTGTTCATCGGCCGCGCGGGCAAGCGGCTGGGCGTGCGGCAGGTGCAGCTCCTGGTGAAGGAGTACGGGGCGCTTGCGACGGGCACCCACGCGGTGCACCCGCACATGCTCCGCCACGCCTGCGCGACGCACCTGCTCGACGGCGGGGCCGACCTTCGGGCGATCCAGGAGATCCTCGGGCACGCGAGCCTGTCGACCACGCAGCGGTACACCCAGGTCTCGATGAACCAGCTCATGAAGGTCTACGACGGCGCCCACCCCCTGGCGCGCGGTGAGCCCTCTTCAGCGCCGGCAGTTGCCGAGCGTGACCCGGTGGAAGCTGATGCCCCGGCGAGACCGGGTCGCGACGCCCACCGCGTCGGCTGAGACCGCGAGCGCGGGCTGCGTGGCGATGCCCTCGACGCCCCGCAGGGTGACCGGCTCCCGCTGGGGGTTGCCCTCCTCGTCGAGCAGCGACACGGCCACCCGGCGGTCGCCCTCGCGCTCGGACTCCCAGGCCAGGAGAAGCGTGCCGTCGCCCACGGCGGCGAGCGCCGGGGACGTGGAGACCTCCCCCTCGACGCCGAGCTCGCGGGCCGCGCTCAAGGGGTTGCCCCGCGCGCTCACCCAGCGGAAGTAGAGCCGCCGCTGGCCGTCGCGAAGCTCGCTCCAGGCGAGGCCGTAGCGCTGGCCGTTCCAGGCGATGGCGAAGCGGCGCTCGGCGCTCACGTCGCCGATGCGCGCGTCGGTCATGCGCCGCACGCTCCCTCGGAGCTGCCCGATGCTGTCGAGGCGCGCGAGCTCGACGCCGAACACCTCCTGGCCGGTCCAGGCGGCCGAGGAATCAGGGCGGGCTGGTATCGCTGTCCAAGAGAGGCGAACAGCGAAGACAACCGCGTAGCGGTCAGCGAGAGGGGCTCACCACAAGAAACTCACCCGCAAACTGTAGGACGGTACGGCTGGGGGCGCGCCAGCACCGCTTGGGACGCTCTCCAACTCTCCATACCGCGGTGATGGGCTGAGAGTTGGCCCGGACGGTAGCCCCTGGACTCGCTGCTGCGAGACATAGTTCAGTCCCTTGCGCGACCGCGATCGAACCGGTCGCGAGGCAGCCAGTTGGCTGACTCGCATGTGCGTCGAGGTGACCCGGGCAATTCGGGAGTGGCCCGGTCAAACTGGGCGCCCAGGTGATCGGAGTGCGGGACGGTCCGACCCTTACCCAGCTCGGGAGATCCCACCAGACAGCGATAGCGATGTTGTCGCGTTGTTCGCCTCGCGTGGCCTCCGCCGTTGACACCTCCACGCTGATCCTGTCTTGTAGCGCTGGCGGCTGGCGAGGGAGTGTGAACGCTCCAGTAATAGGCGCGTCTGGGGCAAGTATACAAGGAGGCTCAGTTGTGGCAGTTCCGATGGGGACAGCACCGCTCGGCAACTGGACTCGAACGGTGGCCTGATGGCGGGGAAGAACCTGCGTTAGGGCCCAGTGAATGACCGAGAAGCCACGAATCGACGGCGGTACTGGGATTGATGACGTGCGTCCAGAGGATCCAATATTGATGTTTCCGACGGCGACATCTATCCGCTGTGGTGATGCTGCGAATCGCCTTCGGGCGAGATCCTTGCTGGCTGCTACTGCGCGGGCAGTGCTTTGGGGTTCGCTCTCGTATGCGATAACCACTGGTGCAGTGAGCGATTCAGCGTTTCCAAACGCGGTCGCGCGGTATCTAGACTGTTCCGTTGTGGTCGATGGCAGAGTGGCGCAACTTCCGCTGTCGAATCGGAGACCGCTCAGCGTGGTGAAATTAGAAATGGTCTCCGAGGGGCCGATGCCGGAAATCCGCTGGATTCGCACGCTCGCGGTGACGACGTCTGGCGCCCATGCGCAGAGACGCCCTCCTCCCGGGACATCTACCACCATCTGCCCTAACGACCCAAGCGATCCTGGAGCCACGATTGCGAGGCAGGACCCTCCGTCACGGGGCAGGCCATTAGTGCCGCATTCGTGAAGATTCGATACGCCGATTACAGGGTAATCGCCGGGCAGTCTTGCACTCGCCTGGAGAAGGGTCATGTCTACATCAAGTCGCGCGATCGCCGCTGGAATGGAGCGGTTTGCCGTGGCCGACAGGGCGCGTCCCTCAACGGTCACGTCCCGATCGCTACCCAAGGCGTTGCATACGATGGCGACCGGCCAGTCGTCGGTCGCTTCGTCTAGCGCAAGGGTTGTGCCCGAGGCGCGGACTCGGAGATCGATGTTCTCCGCCAATCCGTCGACTCGTACCGATTGGGCGATGAAGACCGCACAAGTGTTGTCCGCGACAGTGTGGAGGTTAAGCGGCGTTCGGCCGATCTCCAGGTCATTCTGGGGAATCGGCCACGATGAGAGAGGGGCGTAGTCTGGTGTCAGTGCCACCGCGTGGATGTCCAAATTGCGCGTTGGCGCTGGGACAAGTCTCGGCGGATCGGTTTGAGATCGAGACGTGAGGAAGCCGTGCACGGCTCGCAGGTCCGCCAGATCCATCTCGATATGTCGTAGTAGTCGACGCATGGCTTCCGTGGGAGAGTCGGCGGGGCTCGGTCGGATCGCGGAGCCGCCAATACCAAAAGCCATCTCGAAGGACGCCAGCCACGCCGTAGTACCTGCCTGCTCGGTTGAAAATAGCCGAGATAGGGTGACCCTAGGGCGCACGTCGAAGTACTGACTGCCGACCACGCGGGACTCCAAGCCGATCCCAAACTCGGTCCACGGCGCTTCCCGTCCAGAGCAGTCTGCAACGCACCAGGTGATGGCCCCGACCAGGCTGATCGCGGGACGCCAGTCCCCATTTCGTCCATCAACGTGCCACGTGAAGCGTGCGCTTGGACCGATCATGTGAAGGTAGCGGTGAATCGGGTCGTTGCCGGGCATCAGTCCGAGGTAGCTGAGGTGTAGCTCTAGACCAAGGGACGCGAGCGGTTCGTATCCGATTCCGAGTGAGGCTCGCAGAGCGGAGAACCTGCCCAGTGGTGCGCCAAACCCGATCGAGGGGACGAAGGCGATCGCAGGGCCGTGCGGATGGAGCGATTCGTCCGCTTCAGGCCGACTGCCTCCAGCATTCCCCGAAGGCCGGTTCTGAGCATGAACCGCAGATGCCGCGACGCAGAGCGTCGTGAGGAGCACAATGCTTCGTCGGTTCATTGGGTCAGCCTCCGTCCAATGGAAAGCAAGTTCAGGTTGACGATGAAAAAGACGTCTTCGACGGTGAACTCGCCTTCGGTTGAGAACATCGCGCCGAGCACACCCGTTGGCACGACATGGCTCCCAGGGGTTCCATCGCCACCCCGGACGGAGACACCTCGGTAGAGCGAGACTCCAAAGCCAAACATCACAGCGTCCTCGAGCACGCTCAGACCGGCACCGACGGCAAGCTCACTCCGGGCGCTAGCGACGGTATCTACGTCGAGCAGGACGAAACCCGTCAAGCTCATGACCTGGAACTCCCGAAGTGTGTCCTCATTGACCCTTCGCCAGGGGCGTGACCCGGGGCGATAGAACACTTGAAAGACGACGCTGGTCGAGATCGTCCGAATGTCTGGGTCGTAGACGCGGGTGCGCCCGTAGAGGGTCGGGTCGCGCACGGCGCCGATGCGAAGGAGCGGGACTCCAAGGCCCCACTCAACATGACTACCACCGATCGTGACGCGCTGTGATCTAGCTGCGTCGGTGGACCCGTTGTTCGTGGTGGTCGTGGTGGACGTGGTGGTCGTGGTGGACGGGGTGGACGTGGTGGACGTGGTGGACGGGGTGGTCGTGGTGGTCGGAGTGGTCGGAGTGGTCGGAGTGGTCGGAGTGGTCGGGGTGTCCACTGCCCCGACCGACGCTGCCCAGGAAAACAACGTCGCTGTGACGATGGCTCTGTTCGTTCGCCGAGTCATCACCGGCTCTCCCCGTCAATGGCCATGACGTCAGTGGTGATGTCTATTCCGATGTCGGCGTCCATGTCGGCGTCCGTGTCGGCGTCCGTGTCGGCGTCCGTGTCGGCGTCCGTGCTGGCGTCCGTGTCGGCGTCCGTGTCGGCGTCCGTGTCGGCGTCCGTGTTGTCTTTGGAGTTTACGTCCGCTCCGGTGGCGTCGCCGCTGCCCGCATCGAGCATCATTCCAAGAAATCCAGTTCGGCATCCCGTCAGCGCACTTGGCGCGGAACAAGTCCGAGCCTCGATGCGTGACATGATCATTGGGACGTTATCGCGATCCCATGTGCATGTGCCCAATATTTCCTGGTCTTCGAGCGTAGCCGCCGCACAAGTCGCTCTTCCTGTAATGCCAGTGGTGAAATCGATGCGGATGCATAGGCCACAACGATGGTTGCAGATTGAGTTGCACGGGCAGTCCTGATCAGCGAGGCACTCGGTTCGGCAGAAGCCGGCGTTGGAGCAATAGCCGCCTTTTCCTGGGCGATCTGGGCCTTGGCAGTCGCCATGTCGCGTGCACGCCGGGGCTGTGTCGCCGCGGCACCCCAATGTGGTGAAGCCAATCACTGCTATTGCGTAGATCGAGCTTCGAATCCATTTGTCCATACGCCACCTCACTACTCAGCATTGCCCAGCGATGCACCCTAATGCGAGGTGCGCCGAACCCGATCCCTCCCCGATTGAACCCTGGCTGTGTTGCCGCACCAACGCAACGTCAAGCCTCTGGTCCGAACTCTGAGTGCCGAGAGGAGATGAATGCTGCCGCTGCTGCCCGCGCGAGACTTGTCTCGCCCCCTGGCGCGCGGTGAGCCCTCTTCAGCGCCGGCAGTTGCCGAGCGTGACCCGGTGGAAGCTGATGCCCCGGCGAGACCGGGTCGCGACGCCCACCGCGTCGGCTGAGACCGCGAGCGC